>Ga0078972_1006866_pt1 | contig 26275 bp, 27 predicted proteins | sample YelNatPaOPGAMG01_FD_67568 | JGI IMG/M metagenome (GOLD analysis project Ga0078972, IMG submission 67568) | Hot spring thermophilic microbial communities from Obsidian Pool, Yellowstone National Park, USA - OP-RAMG-01 (SPADES assembly) (version 2) | ecosystem: Environmental > Aquatic > Thermal...
AGTTTATACCTTCCTCGGCGTCAGGAACCAAAAACACAGGAGGTAGTAGGAATGGCGCAAAATCTAGACCAAACCAGGCCGTCTTCTCCGAGGAGAAATCTGCAGGCTATTAAGACTTCTCCATTCCGACCAGCTCTTTCTCAGCTGGAACCTATTTCCTGAGACTTGAGACGGCCAAAAAGGCCAGAACCGAGAAGGTTATCAAGGGAGGTGAGTGAAATGATCTGGTTTGCTTCTTCTGTCCCAGTCCAACGGAGATACCCTGCGTTGGTATGACACGACTACCGTGGGGTATGAACATGTTGGCCTTACCCTTGGCGGTTATCTCCATTGGGCCATCATCCTGCCCATAGGTTCAGAGTATGATGGGAGGGCCGTCCACTCCGGCAGGGTTCACATCTGGGAGGCCATGGACTGGGCTGGCCTCATGAGGCTGTGCAGAGGAGATCATGCACATCCGATCTTTCTCCTGGATTCAGGAACCTTTCACTCCACTGGCTACGGTTTCTACGGGGTCTTCTTCGGGGATTCGGTGGTCCTGCATGAGGGGGATTATGTATGGCTATGGTGCACGCAATGGCACGCCATGGGCCAGGAACCCGCAACCACTGATGGCGGACCATGTAATCCTGATTATGGCTTTCTGGTTTCGCTTGATGGTGTAAATTGGGGTAGTATGTGCACCTATTACTTCAGCTACAACTGTGTCATGGAGCTCATCCTCACGCCCTTGGATGTAACGGAGGGCCGGCTAGACCCGCCGAAAGGTTCGCGCTGATCCCCGCGAGAGATGGCTTCTACATAACCGGATACGAGAGCCTGCTCAAATCTACGACCCCGCAGGCCGCCTGGTTCTCAGCAAAGAAATAAAGGACAAAACCCTGATAAACCCTCTGAGGCCAGGGGCCTATTTCGTTGTGGCCGGAAAACAAAGGGCAAGGATCGCGGTTCGGTAGGCCCTGGTTTTTTATGAGCAGGCAGGAGCGCGCAACCAAGCTTGAACCGCCCTCAGCCAGGACCCTATAATTTGCCCCTTAACCAAAAACGAGGAGGTCGTTATCATGTTGAAGAGGATAGGACTATGCACATTGGGCCTTCTGGGAGCCATGAGCCTCACGGGTTGCCCGCAGAAGCCCAAGGAGGTAAAGATAGGCGTTGTTCTTCCCCTGAGCGCTTCGGGGGAGCTCTCCGGCTACGCCAGGGACATACTGAACGGCGTGTATATGGGACTCGCCGAGACCGGCGGCAAGATAGGGGGCGTGACCGTAAAGATCATAGAGAAGGACTACGCCGGCGACCCGGCAAGGCTGGAAGGGATACTCAAGGAGCTTGAGGAAGAGGGTGTTGTCGCGGTGATAGGCCCAGTAAGCAGCACGGACGCCCTGGCGATAAAGGCCACCGTCAACGCCATGACCCTGCCAACCTTCACTCCGTCAGCCACATACAACAATGTTATTGAGGGCTCAACCTACCTTTGGCGCGTCTGCGCGTCCAACAAGCACATAGGTCAGGCCGCGGCTCACCTGGCGGGTCCTGAGGGGCTGGGCCTTGCAGAGGTTGCCATTTTGGAACAGAGCGGCAACCCATACAGCGAGGAGCTTGCCTCCAACTTCAGCGGTTTTGCCGGCACGGAGGGGCTCCAGATAGTCAAGACCGTGATCCGCAAGAGCGGCGAGCCTATTTGCGACGAAAATGTCGTGAAGGACATAATCGGCTCATTCAAAGCCCCCCAGGAGAAGACCGGGGTCTTCCTTCCCCTCTACTATGAGGACGCCTCAGCGGTCATAACCGCCTTGAGGAAGGCCGGCTACAAGGGCGCTATCATAGGCGGCGATGGCTGGGATTCCAGGAAGCTCCCCGCGCTCGTGGGCAATGTTCCAGGCGCCTGCTACTATGTGACGCACTTCTCCCCAGAGGACCCCGAGGCCAAGGCCTTCGTTGATAAATACAATGCCAGATACTCAGAGGAGCCTTCATCCTTCAGCGCCCTCGGATACGACGCGTTTATGATCCTTTACACAGCCCTTTCAAAGGCCCAGAGCATGACCAAGGAAGGGCTGAGGGACCAGATCCAGTTCGTCTCCTACAAGGGCGTCACGGGCAACATAGAGTTCGGCAAGCAGTATGAGCCTGCGGCCAAGGCCACTGTAGTAGTGAAGATGGAGGGCGGCAAGCTTTCCTTCTTCAAGAAGTTCCTCCTCTCTCCATATAAGAGCCCCGCGCCGGTGACCGAAACCCCTCAGGCTGAGGGAGGCTCAGAGAAGGGGAGCCCGGAAACCCACAAATAGGATATAAAAGAGTTTCGCGAGGCCGGGCGCCCGGCCTCGCGCTGACGGGAGGGCGATATGAATCCCCTTTCAATAGAGGAGGGGTGTCTGTTGGTTCGCCTGGCCAGGAAGGCCATAGAATCCAAACTGGCGGGTAAGGGGCTTGCTCCAGAAAGGGATCTGCCCCCTGTTCTGCGGGAGAACAGGGGGGTTTTTGTCACCCTTAAGACACATGAGGGCAACAAACTAAGAGGTTGCATAGGCTTTCCGGAACCGATCATGCCCTTGGTTGATGCCCTGTTGAACGCGGCTCTGGCCGCGGCATTCAGGGATCCCCGTTTCCCGCCCGTGAGCGCTGACGAGATGGACGGCATAGTGGTGGAGGTAACCGTCCTCTCACAGCCCGAACCCGTGCCGGGCAGAACCCCTCAGGAGATAAAGGAGGGTATAAAGATAGGGGTTCACGGCCTCCTCGTCAGGTATATCACAGGAAGGGCAGGGCTTCTCCTTCCCCAGGTCCCGGTTGAGAACGGCTGGAATGTTGAAGAGTTCCTCGGCTACACATGCATGAAAGCGGGCATGCCAAAGGACACCTGGATGCACCCGGATTGCACGGTCTTCAGGTTCACGGGCCAGGTCTTTCAGGAAACCGAGCCTCGGGGAGAGGTCGTGGAGGTTAAGCTATCACAAAGCTGTTGACCCTCAGGGGACAATAACCTCCGTTCCCATGTAGGGCACCAAGGCATCCGGAACCCTAACAACCCCGCCCGGCGCCTGATAGTTCTCCAATATGGCTATAATAACCCGCGGGAAAGCGAGGCCCGAGCCGTTCAGGGTGTGAGGCCAGTCCATCTGGCCGTTCTTCCTGCGCAATCTTGTTCCGGCGCGCCTGGCCTGGAAGTCCTTAGTGTTGCTTATGGATGAGACCTCCAGCCACCTTCCGATTCCGGGCGCCCAAACCTCCAGATCATAGGTTTTCGCTGAAGCAAAGCCAAGGTCGCCCGTGCAGAGCTCAACGACCCTGTAGTGCAGATTGAGCCTCCTGAGGAGGGCTTCTGCCTCGGCCCTCATCTCCTCAAGGGCCTTTTCGGATTCCTCCGGAAGGACATACCTGAAGAGCTCAACCTTGTCAAACTGGTGAACCCTTATCATTCCCCTCACATCCTTTCCGTAACTGCCCGCCTCCCTCCGGAAGCAGGGGGTATAGGCCGTGTATTTGAGGGGGAGGTTCTCCTCACGGATGGTCTCGCCCATGTGGAGGTTAGCGAGGGGCAGTTCCGCCGTCGGAATGAGGTAAAGCCCATCCTCGTCCCCCGTGTAATACATCTCCTCCCTGAACTTCGGGAGGTGGCCGGAGCCGCGCGCCGCTTCCTCCCTCGCCAGAACAGGGAGCCAGACCTCAGTGTAGCCGTATTCGGCCGTGTTCACATCAAGGAAAAAGTTCATGAGGGCCCTCACCATCCTGGAGCCATCGCGCTTGAAAAGAACGAACCTGGAACCGGATATCCTCGCCGCGGCCTCAAAGTCCATTATGCCAAGGAGCGGGCCCAGGTCCCAGTGGGCAAGGGGTTGGAAAGAGAACTTCGGCTTCTCGCCCCACTCGTAAAGCACTATGTTATCGGCCTCGTCCTTCCCAACCGGGACGCTCTCGTCAGGAAGGTTAGGCAGTGAAAGCCAAGCCTCGGTAAAAGCCTCATCGGCCTCGCTCTCAAGGCGCTCAATCTCAGCCAGGCGCTCGGCTATTTCCCTCACCTGGGCCATTACCTCGGTCGCGTCCTCGCCCCTCTTTTTCAACTCCCCTATTCGCTTTGAGAGCTCGTTGCGCCTCGAGCGGAGCTCGTCCGCTTCCCTGACTAGCCTTCTTCTTTTCTCGTCCAGAGCTATAACCTCATCCAGTATGCTGATGTCCCAGCCTCGCTTGATCAAACCAGCGCGCAGTTCATCCGCCTTTTCTCTCAGATAAACCCTGTCAAGCATAGAGAAATTATACTGGTTGATGCTCTTTTCATGCTCGCTCTGGGCTTCTCGGCGCCGGTCTATTTGAACGAGGGGGCAGGAATGGTTTATAATATGTATGGATATGGCTATAATTTCCGAAAACGACAGCGCGGCCCTCAGGGAATTCTTCAAGGAATCCCTGAAGGACGCCGTGGGATTGGTTTTCTTCAAGAGCCAGTCCTCCCAGTTCGGCGAAGATGTGGAAACGCTACTGCGGGAGATAGCCTCACTCTCGGAAAAGATAAACCTGGAGGTCCACGACATAGATGCGGAGAAAGAAAAGGCGCGCGAGCTCGGCTTGGAATACGCGCCGGGCATCGCGGTAGTCAAGGACGGAAAGAGCTACGGTATCCTCTTTACCGGCGCGCCGTTCGGATATGAGTTCACCTCGCTTATAGAGGCGATAAAGATGGTCTCCTCGGGGGACACAGGGCTTGAGGATGATGTGAGGGAACAGGTGAGGGCCATAGATAAACCCGTCAAGATAAAGGTTTTCGTGACCCCATCCTGCCCCTATTGCCCCCGCGCGGTAATCGCCGCTCACAGATTCGCTTACGAGAACGATAACATAGTTGGGGAGATGATAGAGGCCCAGGAGTTCCCTGAGATATCCCAGCTATACAATGTCTACGCGGTGCCAAAGGTTGTCATAAACGAGGCCGTGGAGTTTGAGGGCGCCCTGCCGGAGAAGCAATTCCTTGAGTATATCATGGAGGCAATAGGCAGGTAGTTCTATTCGCCAAAAAGCCTCTTCCTAAGCCTGTTATAGTATTGTCTGTATTCCTCAATGTGCTTGTCATACGGGAATTCTGGCAAAAGCTCGCCCTTTGCAAGCTCGCGAGCCCGGGCGAGGTATTCTTCTTTCTCAGCTGGATCAATCGTAGCGTCGGCGAGCCGGACCAGGTTTTCAATCTCCCCGAGGTCTGTCCAGGTATCCTCAAGCTGATAGAAGTCGCGCCTTTTGGTAAGGAGTTCGCGGCGACCTAGATGCTTCCTTATTGTGTTTATGGCTGAGTATAGGCCCCACCTGTTTTTGGGGTTATAGGCTTTCTTGGGCCACAGCAGGTAGAAAAGATGATCATGAGCTATCCTGTGTTTGGGAGAGAGTAGCAAATATACAAACGCTATTAGAGCTTTATTTCTATGCCAGCCTTTCAGTCTTATTTCTATCCCGTCAACCAGAACCCTGAATTCCCCGATAAGATAAGCCCTTATGCCGCTTTCATCCTGGCCGGTTTGTAGCGCCTCCGCGATTATGGGTTCCACCCTTGAGAGGAATTTTCCCAAAAGGGGGTCCTTCTTGAACCCAGGATGCAGGGGAACGAGGGGGGCTATGAGCTTGAGGGCTTTTGTGAAAACAGGGCTGTCGGTTTTCCAGGCCAGGTATGCGGCCGTGAGGCCGGAGAAAACGGTTTCTATGTTCTGATACGCCCTCAGATAGTTCTTCGCGGCCTCGTAAAGTCCCTCAGCGGCCTCGGCATCGTCTTCTCTGAGCAATGCCTCAATTTCCTCTGCCGCGGCCTGTTCCCCCCAACTGCCCTTTTTGGCGAGAACGAGAGCCTTCCTCGCGAGCTTTCGGGGAGGAGGTTCCAGGCCCGCGAGGCGCGATAGCTCAAGGGTCTTGGCTATGGGAAAGGTTGAGTAAGCCGAACCATAAGCAATGTAACCACCAGCTGATTCAAGGAGGACTTCCATGGATTTCTCAAGTTTTCCGAGTATCCTCAGGGCAAGGCCTTTCATCTCAAGTGCACTAAAACGATACAGGGTTTCCTTACTAATTTTGAAGAAGTGATCAAGCGTCCTTACAGCTTCGGCCGGCTGACCCCTTATGAGGGATAATATCCCCAGAAAAAAACCGCCATGTGAGGCTGCCAAGCCGCGGGGTCTTTGTTGTAGTTAAGAAAGTCTTTATAGGCTTGCTCATACTCCCCCCTTAAGAACCTGTTTACGCATATTTGCAGTCTAGTCCGGGCTATATTTTCAGTGTCTCCTATCAGTGCCGCAACCTCCAATGCCCTGTGAAGAAATGTCTCGGCGGTTTCCATCTCACCCATAATCCTATAGGCTATGCTGAGTGTGGTGAACAAATGCCAAGCCAGCCAGGGCCTATCACTTACCTTGGGTAGGAGCCTGGTTCCCCCTTTTATGACCTGCGAACATTGATTTCTCAAGCTCCATAGGTAGACTTTCACTGCTGAGTATGCCAGAAAGTCTTCTTGCCTCAGCTTCTGAAGGTATAGATTAAACTCCCGGGATGGCCCTTCCTTTCTGACCATCTCAATAGCACGCTTCACATCTTCTTCGGCGCTCACGGGTGAAATTTTAAGGGATCCAAACGACTAAATTCAAGTTATGACAAGGAAAAGTGGCCTGATCCGTCAAATCCTTGTCAAATTTTCTTCTATAATATAGCCGTGCGCAAAACTTTAACGGAGGTTTTAGCATGATAGGACATATCCTGACGATGTGCATAGGGGCAGTCACGGGCAACTGGCCCATGTGGGGAGGTGAGCCTTCCCACCAGTCCGTCCAGCTTTTGAAAGGCGCGATAACAAGCCCGGTGATAAAGTGGAGGTTTGGAAATTGGAGCTCCATTGAGTGGCAGTTCTCCGCAATAGCCGATGTTGACGGGGATGGCCAGCCCGAGGTCGTAATAGGCGCCGGTGACCGCAAGGTCTACTGCCTTAGAGGTTTAAACGGCTCCCAAAAGTGGGCCTTTACAGCTAGTGACTGGGTATGGTCTTCCCCTGCGGTAGCCGATGTTGACGGAGACGGCAGACTTGAAGTAGTGATAGGTTCATGGGATCACAATGTCTACTGCCTTCGTGGCTCAAACGGAACCCTGAAGTGGGCCTTCACGACTGGAGGCCCCGTGTGGTCCTCTCCCGTGATAGCTGATGTTGACGGAGACGGCCAACTTGAGGTCGTAATAGGCTCGCTTGACTACAATCTCTATTGCATCAGAGGAACAGACGGAACCCAGAAGTGGGCGTTCACTACTAATAGTTCGATCTACTCCTCTCCCACGGTAGCTGATTGCGATGGGGACGGCAAAATAGAAGTCGTAGTAGGCTCCGATGACAACCAGGTCTACTGTGTTAAGGGATCCGACGGGACCCAGAAGTGGGCGTTTACCGTGGGCAATCTTGTGCGATCCGCCTGCTCAGTAGCCGATGTTGATGGGGACGGTCATGCCGAGGTCGTAATAGGTTCCCATGACGACAAAGTCTACTGCCTGGCGGGCTCAGACGGAACCCAGAAGTGGGCGTTTACAACTAACGCCTATGTGACCTCCTCACCCGCAATAGCTGATGTTGACATGGACGGCAGTATAGAGGTCATAATAGGCTCCATGGATAACAAAATCTATTGCCTCAGGGGCTCAGACGGAACCCAGAAGTGGGCGTTCACAACTAGTGTCAATGTTCACCTTCCGGGAGCTCTCGTTGACATAGATGGAGACAATAGGCTTGAATACCTGGTTTCGCAAATGCAGGCATCAACCCTTTACTGCCTCAACGCAGAGGACGGAACCCTGGCATGGCAAATAAACTTAGCGGCGGATGTTCACTCACCGTTTGCCGGGGATATAGATGGGGATGGCTGTGCTGAGATAATTGTTGGGACTGCCGGCAGTGATGCCCAGGGCTACCGCGTGTTTGCCATAGATGACCCAGTGAATTCTACGAATTGCGGGGTTCTTAACATTGAAGAGGAGGCTCTCGGAAAGGGGTTTGAGTTCAAGGCCGTGGGCCGGGGCATATATCTCTTCATGCCGAACGAGGCCCAGGTTTCACTCACGCTATACGACGCGCAGGGCCGGCTCATCCAGAAGCTATACGATGGGGTTCTAACATCAGGCGGCCACACATTCAGCCCCAACCTTGAGGCCAGGGGCGTCTACATGGTGCTCCTTAGGTATCAGGGAGGGATGAAGAGCTTGAAGCTAATAAGTTGAAAACCAAGGAGGTTTTAGCATGATAGGATGTATCCTGACGATGTGCATAGGGGCAGTCAGGGGCAACTGGCCCATGTGGGGAGGTGAGCCTTCCCGCCAGTCCGTCCAGCTCTTGAAAGGCGCAATAACAAGCCCGGTGATAAAGTGGCGTTTTGCGACCGGGTCTAGTGTTGAGCGGCAGTTCTCCGCAATAGCCGATGTTGACGGGGATGGCCAGATGGAGGTCGTGATAGGCTCTGATGACTACAAGGTCTACTGCCTACGGGGCTCAGACGGGACACAGAAGTGGGCGTTCACAACTGGCTACTGGGTAGAATCATCTGCTGCAATAGCCGATTGCGATGGCGACGGCAGAATGGAGGTCGTGATAGGCTCCTGCGATGACAAGGTCTACTGCTTGCGCGGATCAGACGGGACCCTGAAGTGGGCCTTCACGACTAGCGGCGATGTATCCTCCCCCGCCATAGCTGATGTAGACGGTGATGGCAAAACAGAGGTAGTGGTAGGTTGTTCAAACTATTATGTCTATTGCCTCAGAGGCTCAGATGGTGCTCAGAAGTGGACTTTCATGACTAGTACCGCAGTGTCCTCACCAGCAATAGCCGATTGCGATGGGGATGGGAAGATGGAGGTCGTTATAGGCTCCTATGACCACAATGTCTACTGCTTGGCAGGCTCAGATGGAATCCAGAAGTGGGTTTTCACAACAGGTGGAACTGTGCGATCCTCCCCCGCGGTGGCTGATTGTGATGGGGACGGCCATGCCGAGGTCGTGATAGGCTCTGATGACCGCAAGGTCTACTGCCTGGCGGGCTCAGATGGAACCCAGAAGTGGGCGTTCACGACCGGCTCCTGGGTGGTGTCTTCTCCCGCAATAGCCGATGTTGATGGGGACGGCCAGATCGAGGTGGTGATAGGCTCTAATGACCGCAAGGTCTACTGCCTGGCGGGCTCAGATGGAACCCAGAAGTGGGTTTTTACAACTAGTGTCAATGTTCACCTCCCGGGAGCTCTCGTTGACATAGATGGAGACAATAGGCTTGAATACCTTGTTTCGCAACTATCAGATTCTGTTCTCTATTGCCTCAACGCAGAGGACGGAACCCTAGCCTGGCAGATAACCTTGGCTTACACTGTCAACTCGCCGTTTGCCGGGGATATAGATGGGGACGGGTGCTCTGAGATAATTGTTGGAACCCGGGGGACTTATGGCCAGGGCTACCGCGTCTTCGCCATAGATGACCAGAACAACTCCCAGGGTTGCGGGCCTGTCTACGAGGATATTGAGGAGGGCCTCAGCAAGGGGTTTGAGTTCAGGGCCGTGGGCCGGGGCATATATCTCTTCATGCCGAACGAGGCCCAGGTTTCACTCACGCTATACGACGCGCAGGGCCGGCTCGTCCAGAGGCTATACGATGGAGTCCTGACCTCAGGCGGCCATACTTTCAATCCCGATCTTGAGACCAAAGGCGTTTATATGGCGGTCCTGAGGTATCAGGGAGGGATGAAAAGCCTGAAGATAGTGAGATAGCCGCTGATCCGAGCCCCGGCCGGGTTAAAATTCACCGCACCTCCCTTTCCCGGCCGGGGCTTTTACATAGAAGCAATCTCGCGATGGGGGCGTTTATAATTTCCCCGTGAGCGAGAAAATCCCTGCGAATGTAAAGGCCTTTGCCTGGGCATCGTTCCTGCGTGATGTGTCCTCGGAGATGGTGTATCCGCTGTTGCCGGGGTTCTTCTCGGCAGTCTTGAGGACAGGGGCCACATTCCTCGGGATAACCGAGGGCATAGCCGAGGCAACCGCATCAGCGCTCAAGGGGCTTTCGGGCTACTGGTCGGACAGGGTGAGGAAACGCAAGGGCCTTGTCCTCGTTGGCTACAGCATATCAGCGCTCGCGACGCCCCTCATCGGTTTCGCCAACCACTGGTGGGTAGTCCTTTCGGCCCGCTTCGGGGACAGGGTCGGAAAGGGTATCAGGACAGCCCCTCGCGACGCCCTCATCGCGGATTCCGTGAACGAAAAGGTGAGGGGGAAGGCTTTCGGGCTTCACCGAGCGGCTGATACAGCTGGCGCGGTGGTAGGGCCATTGGTGGCGTGGGGACTTATGTGGCTCACTGGGAACAATTACCGGCTGGTTTTCTGGCTCTCGTTCATGCCGGGCGCGCTCTGCGTCCTCATACTCGCCCTGTTTGTCAAGGAAACAGGTATTTTGAGGCTAAAAAAGAGCCTCAGGGCCTCTTTCAGGGAATTGCCCGTTGCCTTCTTCACCTTTCTCGGCATAATGGGCTTCTTTTCCCTCGGCAACTCGTCAAACACCTTTCTCCTTCTAAAGGCCCAGGCGAACGGGGTAGCGCCAGCTCTGGTTCCTGCCTTATACGCGCTATTCAATATCGTCTACGCGGTAACCGCTTATCCCCTCGGCGCCCTATCGGACAGGTTGGGGCGCAAGAGGCTTTTGGTTATCGGCTTTTTTATTTACGGGGTTGTCTACCTCCTTGCCGCGCTCGTTGGGGTCTCCTGGGCCTGGTGGCTTATAATGCCATTCTATGGGCTTTTCTACGGCGCCACCGACGGGACCGAAAGGGCTATGGTTGCTGACATAGTGAAGGATGAGCGGCTACGAGGGACTGCCTACGGGCTTTATCACATGACGGTTGGGCTTCTTCTCCTTCCGGCGAGCCTTCTCGCGGGGTTTCTCTGGGACAAGGTCTCTCCCCAGGCGCCTTTTTTCATTGGTGGCGCTGTTGGGGTATCCGCGGGTATAATGTTGGCCTTTTGGAGAAGATAATCGGCCTTGATATCGGCGGCTCAGGCACGGCATTCGTCGTGACCGACGGAAGGGGAAAGGTCTACTTCCGCGGGGTGTGGCGAACGAGCCGGTGGGACGACCCATCCCTGATAGCACGACAGGTCTCGGAAATTGCCTTTTTTGACGCGGTTGGCGTTGGCGCGGCCGGCGCTTGGACGGAGGAGGAAAGGGCGAATCTTGCTCAGGCCTTTAAGCCGTGCGGCAAAATCATAAGGGTCATCTCGGACGCGGAGGCCGCGCTCGCGGGCGCTTTCGTTGGCGGGCCAGGGGTTGTCGTGATCGCGGGAACGGGCTCGGTTGCGATAGGCAAGGGAAGGGACGGCAGACTGCTCAGAGCGGGGGGATTCGGCCACATTTTCGGGGACAGGGGCGGGGGTTTTTGGCTCGCGAGGGAGGCCATTTCAAAAGCGCTTGAGGCACGCGAAGGCATCGGCGAGGAAACGAGCCTCGTCAAGATCCTGAGGGGAGAACCGAGGGATTTCGTCCTTGATCTCATGAGGGAAGATACTCCGAGGCGCGTTGCGGCCCTCGCTCCCCTGGTCATTGAGCTGGCCGAGGAAGGAGACAGGATCGCCCTCGGCATAGTCGGTGAGGGGCTCAGGCACCTTGTCGGGCTCGCTAGGGCGCTGGTCCAGAAACTCGGCGATGTCCCGGTTTCCTACCACGGGGGGCTTTTCGGATCAGCCTTCTTCCTAATGAGGTTCAGGGAGATGTGCGCGCTTGAGGGGCTTGAGGTTCGCGAGCCGGAGCAATCCGCGGCCTGGGGCGCGGCGTGGGCCGCGCGCGCCGCTACCGGCCCTTCCGGCTGAGGGCAAGCCAAACCACTATCGCGACAACAACGAGCACAATCAGGCCTGCTACAGCGGTCAGAATAACAAGCTCCTGAAAACCAATTCCCATAGTCCGAATATTATTCACCAGGCCCGTAGGCCGAATAAAGGCTAGATCAGTCAGACTTCCGGGCACCCTGGTGCTCCACCCCTCAGGATGAGGTTTGAAATTATACACTTCTTTATGGGTTGAATGCCCCCCGCAGCTTCCCTATAAAATATTTCTTTGAAGCATAGGAGGCTAAAGATGCTTATAACAGCTGGAATGACCTTGGTTTGCTTGGTCCTTTTCCCCGGTTTCGCCAAAGGATAAACCACAAATCTCGGAGAATACGGGCCGTTTGAGAGAATATGGAATCTCACAGGCACCCTGGAGGGCTCCGCCTGGGGGTTCTGGGCCAAGAAGCCGACGGCAAATGGTATGTCATCATCAACGGCAAGGAGTGGGGGCCGTATGAGGAGGCGGGGTGGCCTGAGTTCTCCTCAGACGGCTCTGCCATCTTTTATGCCGCCACTCAGACCAAGCCCTCGTATTACAGGATTGAGAGGATAAGGGTGTCCACCAAATAAAGAGGAGGATTTTGCCCTCTGTCTCAATTTTATCCTCCATCTCCTCCGGGTTTATAATTTGCCGCGATGACTACGCTCATTGTTTCCCTGATTGGCATGGGCATCCTGGCCCTGTTTTTCGCTGTCTTTCTCTTCGTTGCCTACACCAGGCTGGCGGTGAAGGATGACCCCCGCATTGACGCGATAGCTGAGTCCTTGCCCGGCGCGAACTGCGGGGGATGCGGCTATCCGGGTTGCAGGCAATACGCTGAGGCCATAGTCAAGAAGGAAGGGAGGGTCCCCATTGACCTCTGCGCGCCCGGAGGCCAGGATTCCATAGAGCGCATAGCGGCCATAATGGGGGTTGAGGCCAAAGCCGTTGTCCCGAAGGTTGCAGTTGTGCTCTGCGGCGGGACGCGCGAGCTCGCAGAGGACAGGGCGGTCTACATAGGCGCGTGGAGTTGCCGGGAGGAGCACCTGGTGACCGGCGGCCACAAGGCCTGCACTTATGGTTGCCTTGGCCTAGGGGATTGCGTTGAGGCGTGCCCGTTTGACGCCATGTATATGGGAGAGGACGGCCTGCCCGTCGTCATAGAGGAGAAATGCACTGCGTGCGGAAAGTGCGTTGAGGCTTGCCCTAGAGGGATAATGCAGTTGGTACCTAAAACCCAGAGGGTCCTTGTCCGTTGCGTTAACCACGACAAGGGCGCTGTGGCGAGGAAAGTATGCAAGGTCTCGTGCATAGCCTGCACGAAGTGCGTGAAGGCCGCGCCGGCGGGCGCGATGCGCATGGAAAACTTCCTCGCGGTCATAGTTGATCCGGCCGCGGTTGATTCGGCCGCTCAGGCAGTCATTGAATCCTGCCCGACCGCCTGCATCATAGACAGGCTCGGCATAATAAAGAAAACCCCTGAGGAGCCGGAGAAGAAGGAAGCTGCGGTGGAGGCATGAACTTTTTCAGAAAAAGGATAGAGGGCTTTCTTGAGGAGGATGCCGCTTTCTGCGACATAACCTCTTCCTCTGTTGTCCCGGAGGGAAGGTCCAGAGCAAGGGTTGTGGCAAGGGTTCCAGGGGTCATGGCTGGGTTCGGGTTCTTCCTTGAGGCATTCAGGATACTTGACCCTTCCAGCGCCGGGGAATCCCTTGTGCCAGAAGGGGGCGATTTCGGGCCCGGAGAAATAGGCTGGGTTGAGGCTGAGACGAAGGCCCTGCTTTCCGGCGAGCGCGTCGCCCTTAACCTCCTTTCCTTAACATGCGGCACAGCCACAAGGACGCGCGAGCTAGTCAAGGCTATTGAAGGGACCTCCTGCGTTGTCCTTGACACCAGGAAAACCATTCCTGGCCTCCGAGAGTTCCAGAAATACGCTGTCCGGGCCGCTGGAGGCCGCAACCACAGGATGAGTCTCGGGGAAATGATTCTCATAAAGGATAATCACATAGTAGCCGCTGGGGGGATAAAGAAGGCCGTTGAGAAGGCGAGGGCCTCGTGGCCCATGCGGCTTGTGGAGGTGGAGGTTCAGTCCTGGGATCAGCTTGAGGAGGCGTTTCTCGCCCAACCCGACATCATTATGCTTGACAACTTTAGCCCAGATTTGGCTCGTGAAGCCGTGAGATTCGTGGACGGCTGGATCAGGCTTGAGGCCTCTGGCGGAATAACTCCCCAAAACGCGAGGGCCTTCGCTGATGCAGGGGTAAACTTCATATCATCCGGCTGGATAATGAGAGGGTGGGTGGATATATCCCTTGAGCTCTAGCCCAGCCGCGGCCCGAAAACCGCCCTCCCGAGGCGGACCTCGGTTGCGCCTTCTTCAATAGCCCAGATATAATCCTCACTCATCCCCATTGATAGGATGGGCAAGGTGATCTTGAATTCGTCCGCTATATCGTCCCTCAACCTTCTGAGAAGGGAAAAAGCCTTTCTTGACGCGCTCTCCGAAACGGGGTAGGGTCCGAGGGTCATGAGGCCCACTAGGTTTATCCTAGGCAGGCCGAGCATCTTCTCCGCGAGGAACCTCACCTCGGCCGGAGCGGCCCCGTGCTTGGATTCCTCGCCAGATGTGTTGACCTCAATTAGGCACGGGATCGGCCTCGTCGCCCTTTTGGAGATCTCCTCAGCCAAAGGGAGCCGGTCAATGGATTCAATCACCGAAAAGAGGTCCAGCGCCCGCTTTACCTTGTTTGTCTGAAGGTGGCCTATCATGTGCCAGATGATGTCCGGCGGCAGACTTTTCACCTTCTGGGCGGCCTCCTGGACACGGTTCTCTCCGAAGAGCCTGTGGCCGAGATCGTATGCCATCCTTACGGTCTCAGGAGGGAATGTCTTCGTCACGAGAAGCAGGGAAACCTCCTCCGGCTTCCGCCCGACGCGCTCGCAGGCCTCGGCTATCTCGGCCTTCACCCTCGCGAGGTTGAAAGCGAGATCATCAGGATTCATTTTAGCCCATATATTATGCCACGAGAGCCCAAAGGCAATCAATCCCGCGCTCCGGCCCTACCGCCCTATAGGATCAAACCCTTTCTCCTTTGCTATCCTCTCAAGCCACCTTTCAAGGAGCGCCCGGTTCTTCTCACGAGCGGTGTGCTCAGCGCTTGCGGCCGCGCCGGAGTAAAAGCGGTTGAAGAAGAAGTTGTAGGCCAAAAGGGCATCCATGTAGTAGGAGCGGTCAACCTTATAGCCCCTGTAGATTGAGTAGCTTATGAATCCGAGCACAACGGCGTTAACCGCAAGGGCCCAGATACCTTCAAGTGGCTCGTCGGCGTAGAATTGGCCGAGGCCCGGCAGGCACGAGAGCCTGGCGGCTGAGACCGGAGAATAGAGGAGAGGGGCCGTTTCCTTAGCGAACCCTATGACCCCGAGGAGGCCGGAGTCCCCGCGGGACTCCTCCTCTGCCCCGCTGAAATCCATAAGCATTATGCGGGCCAGAACCCGAAGCGAATCGGCAAGCCCAGAAGCCCGAATGCTACCAAGAAGGTCCATGGCCTCCGAGATTCGCCACTGGGATAGGTATATCTTCGCTTTCAGGATGAGAGAAGGTGTGTCCGCGGAGCCAGAAAGGAGCCTCAGAGCCTCGCCAGTATCCCCAAGTGAAAGTAGGGCCCTTGCCGCGGAGGCGGTGTCCCCTTCTCTAAGGTATTCGGCCGCCGCGGAGCGAAAGTCGCCTATGGCCTCAAGCCTTTCGGGCAGATTCAGGGCGAGGAAGAGAAGCAAGGGGTTCATCTGAAAAACTCCCTATCGTAAGGGTCGGCGAAGAGCTTGGGCTTGAGGTAAAGGAGGTATTCTTCCCTCTTGATGTGCCTTCTTTCCCTCGCTCCCACATATGCTCCGTAAGCCTGGCTGAGCCAGAAGAACCCAGCGAGACCGCCGGTTATCCAGCCGGGGACAGGCCTCTTTGCATCAAAGTAATAGTAGCTCACCCCGCCCATCCCAACCGAGAAAACGAAAGCCATGAACGCGTCCCCGGGGTGGCCGTAATAGATTTGGCCAGCCCCAGGAAGGAGGGCTGAGAGAAGCGCTGAAAGGAAAGGGGCTGGCCCCTCTGGAAAGCCTTTTAGGGCAAGCGCAATGGAGTCCTCACCAGCCTCGCGCAGGGTCTTCATCGCTGAGGCGGGGTCGTCGCGGGTTAGGCTCGCCCAAGCCTTCATCAGACTCGCTTCTTTCGGGAGGCTTGTCTCCAGGATAGGCATCAGGGTATCAATCCCCCTGTCGCCCGTGAGGGCGTATATCCTAGCTATCTCAAGAAGCGCGTATTCCCTCTTCGGACAATCGCTTCTGGCGTATTCAGAAAAAACATTCACGGCCACGCCGTATTCCCCCGCGCGGGCGTAGTTGATCCCAGCCCTGAAAAGCGCGTATGGGGCGAGGGAATCTGATGGCCAGTATGTCCAAAACCTGTAGAACTCCGTCGCGGCCTCGCGGCTCTTGCCGTCGCGCTCAAGCGCCTCTGCAAAACCCAGGACAGGGCCGGGCTCAAGCTGGAGGAATAAGAGAATCACCACGGATAGAGAACCTCCCGGCTGTATTCGGGCCTGTGAAATATGTAGTAATCATCCTGGTTATCGTGGAGCTTACCCTCAGAAAGCCCGTATTCCTCACCGAGAAACGCCCAGGAGGCTGGGTTGCACCTCAGGAGCCTGTCCCCCGCCATTAGGATGCCCAAAGCGCCGTATTTCCTCACAGCGGATTCGCCGTAGCGCGAGCATGAGGGGTGATAGTTGCAGACATCCGGTTGGAGCTCCGACAATGTCAGCTGGTATGCCCTTATCACTGCCCAGGCCGAGAGCTTCGCTGGATTTGAGAAAACCGAAGGCGAGAGCGCGAGGAGAATCATGAGTCCCATTCTAAAACAAACCTCCTGTAGGCTTCTTCAAGGCTTATGACCTCAACGCCGGCTGTTTGCTTAGCCGCTTCTATGGCATTTGGCGGATGTTTTTCTCTGGTAATAAATATCTTGTCAGTGGTCTGAGATGCCAGGATGACCCAGGGAATATCTTTTGCGTCAAAGCCTGCCCTCATGAGACCCTTTTCCCAGTCAGGCTTTGCGATGTCGTCCAGCATTTCCTTCTTTTTTATTACTCGCTCAAGTCTCTTCTTTGCATCTTTTGGGATGTTGCGTTTGTACTCTTCCCACAGCTTCTCGGATATGACCATCTTGTGGCACTTATCTACGAGGCCATTAATGAAGTCCCTGCACATAGGACCGGGGTGATTTTCGGGGTCGTCAATTCCTTCCCTACTCATAGATCTTATTATATCAGTGTCCACGAGCAGAATTAGACCTTTTTTCATTTTTTCTTCTCTCAAAGATGTCGTCCATGTATGCGTCCAGTTCTTTGAGATCGGTCTCAAAAAATCCCTCCGGCCAGCTCTCAAGCTGGCCCAGCTCATCTACTCCAATCCTCTGCACTTCTGTATAGCCGTTCTCTTTGATACTGAAGAAGTAAATCGCCACATCCTCCGGCCTCAAAATTCTCTGGGCAACCAGGCGTTGAAGCCTGAGGATAATGTGCTCGCTGTGGGTTTCAACGATGACGGTTTTGCCCTGGTTCGCTATCTCAGCCAGTATGGTTCCCAATTCTGCCTGCAATCTTGGGTGCAGGTGGATCTCCGGTTGTTCAAGGAGCAATGTTGAACCCTTTGGCATAAAGAAACCTTGAACTATAATGGGCAGAATTTGGGAGATGCCGAAGCCAACATCCAGGAGATTTGCCCAGCGATTTCCGGATACTAAGACCTCGCAAGAGTATGTGCCGTGGTAAAGCTCCGTAAACCTAATGTCATTTACTAACTTTATTTTTTCAGTTGTTTCTCTTATTTTGCTGAGCAATTCATCCTTACCCTTTTTATCAGCAAAGTAAAGAACGGCAGGCATCTGCTCGCCCCTAAACCCTACATCTTCAGGAGGTTGCTTGATTTCATATTTCCGGTGCGGATATTCCATTAGCGGTCCAAGATAATGAACTTTGTGCCTCAAATAATCCTTAATTTTTCTATTAAAATTGGAAAGCAACCCGGCTAATTCTCTGTAAGAGTCCCAAAGATTTTGTTCTTCTACTAGAAAGCTGTTCCATATAATTAAGTCCTTAAGCTTTGATGTAATACGCCAATTGTTAAATTCGCAAGAGACACCGTGCCGTCCCTTTGTTATAGAATAGGAAAACTGATTCCGGGAGGATCTGATTTGAAACTTTCTTATTCTTAAAGTCCCATATTTGGCGTCCACCTGGAGGAGAAAATCGTATTCCTCAAACACAGTGTTAATTTCAAGATAATTATTCCAGACATCCTTATCCGTGATAACCTCTCCCAATCCTCCGAGATCAACAATCCTGCCGTTAAAATCAAGGGGCAACTCCCTGTTCTCAAGGCTTTGCTTCAGGAGAAGCAGGATTTGGAGAGGAGAGGACTTGCCAGTGTTGTTCTCGCCCACGAGGAGGGTTATCGGCGCAAAATCCAGGCTTATGTCCTTCAGGGACTTGAAATTCTTCACGCTCAGCTTCTTGATCACGGGTGAAACTATAAGGCACCCGTGCCGGGTCGCGCAAGCACAGGGGGAAAGGGAATCACAAACCCCAAAACCCGCGCCAGGGGCCAGTTTCCGAGCACTGCTTTCCCTTGTCTGACCTTAAAAAGAAGCGTGCGGTTTATGATTGCATTAGGCCGGGCCTATGCTTTAGAATATAAGGCTGAGAATTGATTTTGAAAAACCTTGAGATCGTCAACTTCCGGTGCTTCGGGAGGGTCCGGTTCTCGTTTGATCCGGGCCTCAACCTGGTGACCGGGCCAAACGGCTCCGGCAAAACATCCCTGCTGGAGGCGGTGGCATATATCTCTACACCAAGGAGTTTTTCCGGCGCCCTGGACAGGGACCTCGTGGCCTGGAACGAGCCGGGGTTCTTTCTCAGGGGAGAGGTGGAGAGAAACGGGGCGTCCCACGAGATAACCGTATCGGTTAGCGGGGAAAGGAAGAGCATCAAGATAAACGGCAAGGCCATAGCCTCATACGCTGAACTTTTCTCAACCTTTGTGGTGCTGGCTGTTGGCCCCGGCTCGGACGCCATGATCGGAGGGCCACCCGACGAGGGAAGGAGGTTCCTTGATTGGGCGCTCTCGCTTATGGAGAAGGAATATTACCAGCGCCTCCTGGCCTACAGGAAGTCCTTGGCGCAGAAGAACGCCCTTCTCAAGAGAAGGGGCGGCCACCTCGCGCCCTGGAACAGGGAGATGGAGCGCCACGGTAGCTTCATCGTGGAAAGGAGGGAATGGTTTGTCTCAACGCTCAACAGCAGGCTTCCCAACATATCCAGGAAGAAGGTCACCTTGAGGTATAGCCCCTCCTCCAGGATGGAGGTTGGCTCCCTGGACCGGGTTGCCTCCGTGGAGCAGGAGAGGGGATTCTCCCTGGTGGGGCCGCACAGGGATGTCCTGGAGGTCCTCCTTGACGGGAGAAGGGCAAGGGGTTTTGCCTCTCAGGGCGAGCGAAGGATAGCGCACCTGGCTATCGTGCTTTCGGCGAGGGATATCTTCCAGGAGAAGCTGGGAGAGCCGCCTGTTCTGGCAATGGATGAGCCTGCTTCTGTCCTTGACGATGAGCACCTGGCGGCTCTCCTTTCCAGCCTGAGCGGACAGGTAATATACACGGATGTCCTCTCAAGGGGGGCATCAGGGAGGGTAATAAATCTTGGAAAAACCTAAGAGAATGGGAGACGGATTGAGGGCAATTCTAGAGAGGTGGGGACTTGAGGGGGTTTGGCAGGCATCCGAGGTGCGCGACGCTTTCGCCAAGGTCTTCTCCGTCTACCCGTGCACAGAGTTCATCGGTTTTGAAAAGGGGGTTCTGACGGTTGGGGTAAAGAGCCCCGGGCTCAGGTCGGACCTCTCGTTCAAAAAGAGGGAGATAGCGAAGGTAATGAACGAGTTCATAGGCGAAGAATTGGTTAAAGACATAAGGTTCACCGGCGTAAAACGCAAAAGGAGCAAAGAGAAATGACCGCTCCAAGGAAAAGGACCGATGCTGAATACACCGCTTCGGACATAAAGGTCCTCAAGGGCCTTGAGGGGGTTCGGAGGCGCCCCGCCATGTATATAGGCGATGTTGGCAAGCGGGGGCTTCACCACCTCGTCTACGAGATAGTGGACAACTCGGTTGATGAGGCTCTGGCTGGATACTGCAAGACCGTTGAGGTCATCTTCCACGCGGATGGCTCCGTGAGTGTCTCGGACGATGGCAGGGGGATTCCGGTTGATGTCCACCCGGAGATGGGCGTATCAGCGCTTGAGGTCGTCATGACAACCCTTCACGCCGGAGGAAAATTTGATCACAAGTCATACACCATATCCGGCGGGCTTCACGGGGTAGGGGCCTCCGTCGTCAACGCGCTATCAGAGTGGATGGTCGCTGAGGTGAGGCGAGACGGCAAGCTCTGGCGCCAGCGCTACGAGAGAGGGATGAAGGTTTCAGAGGTTGAGGCTGTTGGCGAAGCGGACGGCACCGGAACCAGCATAAGGTTCAAGCCCGATCCGGAGATATTCAAAGATACAGCCTTTGAATTTGAGCTGGCCGCGGAGAGGCTCAGGGAGATAGCGTATCTGGTCGCCGGGCTAAGGGTAAAAGTTGCCGAGGAGGCCACGGGCCGGAGGGAGGAGTTCTTCTACGAGGGCGGTCTGAGGGAGTTCCTATCATACCTTGACGAGGCGAGGGAACCTCTCTTTGCGCCTGCTTTTTATGCCCAGTTCAGGGACGAGGAGAGGGGCGTGGAGGTTGAGTGCGCGCTGGAATACACGAACGCTTACTCCGAGATAATCCTCACATACGCTAACACCATCCAGACCCACGAGGGCGGAACCCACCTCACCGGCTTTCGGAGCGCTCTAACCAGGGTAATAAACGACTTCGGGAAGGAGAGCGGCCTGATGAAGAACGGCCAGGCCATCAGCGGAGAGGATACCAGGGAGGGGCTCACCGCGGTTCTCCATGTGAAGCTCCCTGACCCGCAGTTTGAGGGTCAGACCAAGACAAAGATAGGGAACGGCTACATAAGGGGTATAGTGGAGGCCGGGCTTTACGAAAAGCTTTGGAGGTTCATGGAGGAGAACCCCCGCGCCGCATCCGCTATAATCGCAAAGTGCCTGCTCGCCGCTCGCGGGCGGGAGGCGGCTCGGAAGGCGCGTGAGCTCACCAGGCGCAAGAGCTTTTTGGAATCCGATACCCTCCCGGGCAAGCTGACTGACTGCATATCAAAGGAAAAGGACTCAGCCGAGCTGTTCATAGTGGAGGGCGAATCCGCCGGCGGAAACGCTAAACAGGGCCGTGATAGGCACACCCAGGCGGTTCTCCCCCTCAGGGGAAAGATACTGAATGTTGAGAAAAGCACCTTTGATCGCTCGCTCTCAAACGCTGAGATAAGAACCCTCATATCAACCATAGGCGCCGGTATCACTGAGGAGTGCAATCCCGCGGAATGCCGTTATGGAAAGATAATCATAATGACGGATGCCGATGTTGACGGCGCCCACATCCGAACCCTCCTCCTAACATTCTTTTACAGATACATGCGGCCGCTCCTTGAGGAAGGATACATCTACATAGCCCAACCCCCCTTGTTCCGCGTTCAAAGGGGGAAACATTTCGCCTACGCCTACGACGAGCAGGACCTCTGGGCGAGGAGCGTTCAGGTAGCCTTCGGGATAAGGGCCTCGCGCAAGGACGGCTCAGAGCTCTCTGACAAGGAGCTCCTAGCCAAGATCCTGGCTCTCCAGAGATTCAAGAACTACGCCGGGGTTCTCTCGCGCTATGACAGCGAGGTTTCTGGCCTCATAGAACCGCTACTTTCGGGCATGGGCATGTGGAAGAGGACATTCGCTAGGGACGAGGAGCTCCTTGAGTTCATATCAAACCCAAAGGGAGGTTTCCCCGAATTTACATTTGACAAGGAAAAGGCCGAGCTCAGGTTCAAGCTCAAGGGAGGGAAAACCATCGCGATTTCACTCGGGGACCTGCGCCTCATCCTAAACCTTTACTCGGAGGCGGCGGAGGCCTTCTCAGCGGAGGGGTTCAAGGACCTCACCCTGACCCTTGAAAAGGAGGAATACCGCATCCGCAAGCCTGAGGACCTCATCTGGTTGGCGAAGAGGATCCTTTCGGCTGACTTGTCCTCGCTTGTGACAATCCAGCGCTACAAGGGCCTCGGCGAGATGAACCCTGACCAGCTCTGGGAGACAACCATGAACCCCCAGACCAGGACCCTCAAGCGCGTCTCGGTTGAGGACGCGGAGCAGGCAGAGCGGCTCTTCTCAATACTCATGGGAGACCAGGTTGAGCCAAGAAGGGAGTTTATAGAGCGCAACGCGCTCAAGGCCGCTAACATAGATATTTGAAAATCAACAGGGCGCGCCCGGCACGCTCTATACTGGTAAAAAGAGGGGGGTCAATCTGGTTCACCTCTTCGATCGGTTCCCGCGCGGTGTAGAAACTCATGTAATATGTGGGTTATAATTATCAACCTATGCCTAAAATGCTTCTTTCTGGCAACGAAGCGATAGCTTGGGGGTTTCGGGACGCCGGCGGCCGCTTCGCCGCGGCATACCCCGGAACCCCTTCAACAGAGATACTTGAGACAATAGCGCCTTTCCCGGAGGTTTACGCCCAGTGGTCGCCCAACGAGAAAGCCGCTTTTGAATCCGCTTTCGGCGCCTCGCTCGCCGGAGCGAGGGTCCTGGTCGCGATGAAGCATGTCGGGCTCAATGTGGCGGCTGACCCGCTTTTCACATCAGCCTATACTGGGATAAACGGCGGCATGGTCATTGTCTCAGCGGATGACCCCTCCATGCACTCCTCGCAGAACGAGCAGGACAACCGTAACTACGCGGCCTTCGCAAAGATACCCCTAATTGAGCCATCCGACCCCCAGGAATGCTACGATTTCGTTAAGGTAGCGCTTGAGCTTTCCGAGAGATACGACATACCGGTTCTCCTCAGGACGGAAACCAGGCTCTCCCACGGCAAGGCAAGGGTTGAAACAGCGGACAAAAGGGAAGAGGTCCCCATGAGGGAGCCGGATCTCAGGTGGGACAAGTATGTGATGATGCCCATGAACGCTAGGCCTAGAAGGGTTGACCTTGCCAGAAGGCTTTCGGGGTTGCTGGAGTTTTCGGAGACGGGGGGCCTAAACAGGGTTGAGCCAGGGGACAAAAGGATAGGCATCATATCCTCAGGCGTCAGCTACCTCTACGCGAGGGAGGTTTTCCCATCAGCCTCTTTCCTCAAGCTCGGGATGAGCTACCCGTTCCCGGAGAAGCTGGTGAGGGCCTTTGCTGAAGATATCATAGGGGCCGGAGGGGTCATCTACATAGTTGAGGAGCTTGACCCGTTCATAGAGATGCGCGTCAAGGCCCTCGGTATTCCCTGCAAGGGAAAGGAGGTCCTGCCGGAAATAGGCGAGTTCTCCCCTGAGATAATACGCCTTGCTCTCAAGGGCGAGCGCTTTGAAACAAAGCCCGTTTCAGGCGCTCCCTCCCGCCCACCAAACCTCTGTCCCGGCTGTCCCCACACATCCGTCTTCTTCCAGCTGAACCGCCTAAGGGCGTATGTCTTCGGTGATATAGGGTGTTATACCCTCGGAGCGCTCCCGCCACTTAGCGCCCTCCACACATGCATATGCATGGGCGCTTCCGTGACGAACGCTTTCGGTTTCGCAAAGGCTCTTGGCGGAGAGGAGGCGAAGAAGACCTTCGCTGTCCTCGGTGATTCAACCTTCTTCCACATGGGGATACCCGGCCTCATGGAGATGGTCTACAACAAGGGGGCCAACACCCTGATAGTCCTTGACAACCGCACCACAGCAATGACAGGCCACCAGGTTCACCCCGGCTCCGGCAAAACCCTCAAGGGCGAGGAGACCGTAGCCCTGCTTCCGGAAAGGATAGCCGAGGCCATGGGCATAAAGCACATCCGGGTCATAGACCCGTATGACATGAAGGCGGTTCGGGACGCTCTCAAGGAGGCGATGGCGCACGATGGCCCGAGCCTGGTGGTAACAAGGAGGGCCTGCGTCCTCCTCCCTGAGGAGAGGAAGCGTTGGGAGGCTCTGCCGAAATTCGTCGTGGTTGAGGAAAGGTGCGCCGGAGAAAGGTGCCACCTTTGCCTGAGGCTCGGCTGTCCCGCCATATTCGTTGCGCCTGACGGCAAGGCCAGGATAGACAGGACGCTTTGCACATCCTGCTCCCTATGCGCTCAGGTCTGCCCGAAGACATACAACGCCATATTTTCCGAGGACAAGCTTGCGGAGGTGACCCATGCGTGAGACCACTAACATCCTCATATCGGGCGTAGGGGGCCAGGGGGTTGTCCTCGCGTCCGAGATAATATCAGCGGCCGCCATGGAGGCTGGATACGATGTGAAACAGAGCGAGGTCCACGGCATGGCCCAGCGCGGAGGCTCTGTTGTAAGCCATGTCCGGTTCGGGCCAAAGGTTTTCTCGCCTTTGGTTGAGCCCGGCACCGGCCACCTGCTCCTCTCCTTTGAAAAATCAGAGACCCTCAGGTGGACGAGCCTCCTGAACCCTGCAGATGGGGTTATAGTCATGAACACCCAGGAGATAATCCCGGTCACCGTCAGCCAGGGGCTTTCGGAATACCCGCACGACGCGGTTGAGCGCCTTGCGGGCGCTGGCTTCAAGACGATAGCCATTGATGCGCTCGCCCTGGCGCGCGAGGCTGGAACGGAACGAGCGGTCAACATCGTTCTTCTCGGCGCCGCAAGCCCGTTTCTGCGGTTGGACAGCGAGCTTCTCAAGAGGGTCGTTGCCGAACGAGTTCCCCCGAAATATCGGGAGCTAAACATGAAGGCCTTTGAGCTAGGCCTTGCCGCAAGCGAGAGGTAAGCCATGTGCCTGGGGATTCCGATGAAGCTCGTGGAAAAGGAAGGGGATCAGGGCTGGGTTGAATCAGGCGGGCTTCGCAGGGAGGTCTCGCTCGCCCTCGTGCCGGAAGCCCAGCCCGGCCAGTGGGTCATCGTGCACGCCGGTTTTGCCATAGAGACAATGAGCGAGGACGAGGCCGCCGAAACCCTCGCGATGCTGAGGGAGGCGCTTGATGGGTGAGCGGATCCGGCTGGGCCACGGCTCAGGGGGGGTTCTCTCAAGAAAGCTGGTAGAGGAGGCATTTCTGCCGTTTCTCGGAAACCCTGTTCTGGAAGCGCTCGGCGACTCAGGGGTTTTTCGGCTCGGCGAGAGGAGGCTCGCTCTCACGACGGACTCCTTTGTGGTCAAGCCACCGTTTTTCCCCGGCGGGAACATAGGCAAGCTCTCCGCCTCAGGAACCATAAACGACCTCGCCGTATCCGGCGCGAGACCCCTTTTCATTACCGGAGGATTCGTTTTGGAGGAGGGGCTTGATATAGATGACCTCACGAGGATAGCGAGCTCGTTCGCGGAGACCATAAAGGAGGTGGAAGCCGCGTTCGTTGCAGGGGACACAAAGGTCATAGAGGGTTCCGGTGGAATCATCGTTAACACGGCTGGGCTCGGAGAGGTTCTCCCACAGCTCAATCTCAGCCCGGAGAGGATTGAGCCGGGGGACCGGATAATCGTCACGGGAACCGTCGGGGATCACGGGTTCGCGGTAATCCTCGCGAGGGGAGAGCTCGGACTTTCCGCTGATTTCCCATCGGATTGCGCGCCCTTGTGGGGGCTTCTTGAACCCCTTTACGCCGAGCTCGGCCCTGACATCAAATTCGTCAGAGACCCAACAAGGGGCGGGCTCGCCACGGTCCTCAACGAGGTTTGCGGACCAGGGCTTGACTTCCTGATAAACGAGCAGGATGTTCCGCTCCGGCCGGAGGTTGCCGCGGCGTCGGAGCTCCTCGGCCTTGATCCCCTATACTCCGCGTGCGAAGGCAGGGCAGTCATATTCGTCTCACCCGACTCGGCGGATAAAGCGCTTGAGATACTCAAGGGCCACCCCCTCGGCAAGGGCTCGGCCGTGATAGGCGAGGTAACCGAGGGCAAAGGCTTGGTCGTGGGAATAACGGAGACCGGAGGCAGGCGCGTCCTTGACATGCTCGCTGAGGACCAGTATCCGAGGATATGCTAGGGCCTCGGCCTCAAGCCCTGAACTTGAGCATTACCTCAAGGCACCGCCATTCGCCAGGGAAACCGAACCCTTTCGCCAACTGACCTGACCCACATTTGACCCCCCTCAAACCCTTGTCATTACTGCAAAAGCTCTGAATCATAGATGGCCCAAGGGATAGAGGGGGTGTTGGCTTAGATTCTGTTTATTGACGGGTATTATAATAATGGTCCGGCCCCAAGGATGAGAGGGGCCGGAAAGGAGATCAATAACGACTATGAGCTTCTTACCCCAA
>Ga0078972_1006867_pt1 | contig 26268 bp, 23 predicted proteins | sample YelNatPaOPGAMG01_FD_67568 | JGI IMG/M metagenome (GOLD analysis project Ga0078972, IMG submission 67568) | Hot spring thermophilic microbial communities from Obsidian Pool, Yellowstone National Park, USA - OP-RAMG-01 (SPADES assembly) (version 2) | ecosystem: Environmental > Aquatic > Thermal...
GGATATTCAATGCCAACATCTCAGGTGCAACCTGTATTGATCCTACCATGTAGTAAGGATACTGGTCGTCTGGGAAGCCTGTAAGTGTACTCGTCTGGTAAACATCCCACATTGGCACTGGGAGTAACGCGGCCAATGGAAGGTCATCAAGTACTATTCTTTCTATCGTGTATATTGCCTGTTTTTGAAGTCTCGGATCGGATGTCGAGTTGAAGACCTGCAGCGCATCAGTTATCAAAGGATTGGTATACCTACTGAAGTTAGATGATGCAACCTGGCCTACCGGTGCCGTCTGAGTTGGGCTGAATGCAAAGTAGTATGGAGTGTATGGGTTAATTCCAAGGTTAAGCCATGTTAGAGACATGTCAAATGTCCCCGTCTGCAAAGATGAGTAGTACTGACCAAAAGACTGCTGGATTGGATTAACCTGCAACCCTATTTCCTTTAATTCTTGTGCCATTATTGCCTCTGCCTGCACCCAGTCTGTCCATCCCGTAACAACGCTCAGTGAATAAGTCGGAAGTACTTTACCATTCGGATCGGTAAGTAATCCAGCGGCATTCTTTTTAAACCCTATCGACGCTAACAATGCCTGCGCTCCCTGAGGATTGTACGCAACCAAAGAAGATGCGAGAGGCGTTAAAGTTGGATCTAACCATGAACGCAGAGGATACGTTATAAGGGTTGGATTGTCATACTGATTGAAAAGTGGTCCATAAAGGCTCGTCAGTATGAAACTCCTGTTCAATGCCATCGAAATTGCCTTCCTGAAATCCGGTATTGTGAATGGGTATTTCGCATCGTTGAAAATTAGATGGTTATTTCCAAGTATTGGCCACCAGATCTTGTTAACTGATGGGTCTTTGGAGATGTACGTCTGTTCTACTCCTGGAATGTAAAGATTGGACATGTCATATTCATGTTTTATCAAATCAAGAGTACAGGTATCATTTGAAATGACAGATGTTACAACCACACTGTCAAGGTATGGCCTGCCAGTCATCCAGTAATTCGGATTTTTAACGTAAGTAACCGTGTTCGTTGGCTGATTAAAGCTTTCGAAAACGAACGGCCCTGTGCCGACTGGATTCGGATTCGTGTATTTGGAAGGATCTGTTATGTTTGCCCATATGTGCTCTGGTATTATCGGCTCTCCAACCAAATATTGGAAAAGTGCCATGTTAGGCTGTGAAAGTTTGAAGATCACTGTATTCCCAGTTGCGGTAACACTGACAAGATCATTCGCAGATGACCATATACCGTTGAGATCTATGCTCGGATTAGCCTTCAGATAATTGAAGGTGAAAACAACGTCTTGCGGTGTGAACGGAACTCCATCTGACCATTTGACTCCCTGGCGGATTGTGACGTCCAGTTCAGTGTTGTTGTCAGTCCACGTGTAAGATGTCCCAAGCATGTTGGTGATATCGCCATTGAGATTAATGAAGAACAAAGGTTCGTAGATGAAAGATGTCGGTGGTGTGGAATTGTTGCCCATGAAAGGGTTAAGACTGTATTGAAATGGACCATCTGGAAGAACTATCTTGAGAGTTCCCCCGTATTTCACATTGCTGCCCCAGTTGACTATCGCAGGACCATACTGGCTAAGGTAAGGATACGACACATCTGCAAGGCCGATGCTCACAATGCCGATTAGCACGATCGCAAAGATCAAAAACTTCAAACCTTTTTTCATAAAACCTCCTCCTTTACTTTATGGCATGATATGCCACCATGCCAATTTATTGTACCAATAAATTATTTCAAATCAAAACAATGCCAAAGTATGAAAACAAAAGTGCACATGAGATACTAAGAGATAAAATAAGCAAATGTCATCTTTCAGCTGATTTCCCGTCCTAATCCATCTTTAATCCCGGATTTCCTGAAAAAATAGGAATTGATTTCATCGCGCCATTCTCTCGCATCTACTGTCTGAAGTTCTAATCTTTCAAGCACCTGATCAAACCGTCCGGAATCGATTAGATCACGAAGACTTAACCATTTTTCTTTCATCCAGATTACCTTTTCAAATCCATCGAAGTGAGTATCGTATATGTGCTGAATTACCGTTTTGCCCGATTTTAGTCTGTGAGTGTACGGGACATGATGAAAGAAAAGTAAAAGTTCATCCGGACATCTTTCCAAAGATTCGTAAATTTCTGCCACTTCAGAATTGTACTGCCCTATAAAACCAGTGCCTGTTTTAACCGTTCTATCAACACCTATTCCATCGTGATCCGCATAATGGTATGTGCCCCATTTGGAATACTCGTATCCATCCACGTTAGGACCGTAATGTATTCCAGGGTTTACCATCCATCCTATCCCGAGCGGGGCAGTATAACTTTCGTAAATTGACCACGAAGACAAAAGCATCTCAGAAACAGTCTTGACGACCGACGGATCACTTCCAAAAGTAAGTCTTACCCATTCATCTGTTATTTCTTTGGCAGACAATCTTGGGTTCCATGTAAGTCTTCCAAATCCATAAAGATTTGCCTGTGCCAATATGTGACCGGTCCAGTTTATGTCGTCTCCCACGTTAGAAACTCCAGCAACTCCCCCGTATGGTCTGTTGAAAATCTTCCCGCTTGTCACTTCGTGAACTTTTGATCCCATTCCATTTGCATAAGTGTCAAAGTTCAATACCTCCTTCCATTGAGGCACAAGGTAACAAAGATCTATTTGATGACCCGTGTATTCCTGTGTTATCTGTAATTCAATCATTTGATTTGTCTCTTTCATTGCTCCAAACAAAGGAGATACCGGCTCTCTTACCTGAAAATCCATAGGACCATTTTTGATCTGAAGGATCACGTTGTCTCTAAAGTGACCATCAAGGGGCTTAAAGAATTCATATGCAGCTTTCGCACGATCGGCCTTTCTGTCCCGCCAGTCCTGCATTTTGTAGACAAAGGCTCTCCATACAAGGAGACCTCCAAATGGGGAAAGTGCATCTGCAAGCATATTGGCACCATCCGCATGGGTGCGCCCGTACGAAAATGGACCGGATGTGTATTCTGAATCCGCCTTAACAAGAAAACCTCCAAAGTCTGGAATATACCTGTAAATTTCTTTTACCCTTTCACTCCACCATTTCTTTACAGATTCATTCAGTGGATCTGAGGTTAAAAGTTTACCAACATAAGTTGGACTTGCAAAATTAACGCTTAAAAATACTTTTATTCCGTAATTTCTAAAGATGTCAGCTATTTTTGCAAGATTCGGAAGATACTCTCTTGTTATGAGTTTCATCTCATTCTCACGGACATTGACGTTGTTCAAAGAAACGAAGTTAATACCAACGGAAGATAAAAGCCTTGCGTAATCTTTGACTCTTGATGGATCAAATGAGATTCTGTTATCTTTAAAAAAGATCGAATTTCCGGCGTATCCTCTTTCTATCGTACCATCCAAATTATCCCAGTGATCCACCATACGGATTTTGTTTTGAGGAGTTTCCACGATATCGAGATCATTTAATGGACTTCCAATCTGTAAAATTCTCAAAAAATGAAAAACACCATAAAGTACCCCAATATCGCTTTTGCCGGTTATGATTATTTTTGATCCGATAGATTTGATTATATAACCGTCCAAACCCAGATCATCGAATCTTTCTTTACCAAATATATTCACAATCTTTTCAGATCTTTCAGTCCCGAGGATTAAACCTGTGTCTCTACTGGTAAAATCATTTGTGATCACCGGAACAACTGAACACATCGAAGAGATACCTTTCATAAGTTCATCCTGTGCGGTCTTAATGATATTCGATGTCTCCATAATCGCTATTCTATTGCAAAGTGATCTGCAAGAGAGCAATAAACTTCGATCCTCAATGCTTTTATACCTTAACCAACATTCATAACCTGTTTCCATTTTTTCATCCCTTTGAATAATTCAAATAAAGTTAACTATTTCAATCCATTTCTTCGCAATCAAAATGCTTCCATTAACAGTCGGATGAACCCCATCGTAGGACCAAAATGATGGCACTTTCGCAGAACAAAATTGAGCCATTATGCCGTCCAATGGGACAAAAATCGCTTTGTATTCCTGTGCAAGTTTTCTTACCACATGAATCTTTGGATCGAGATCTGTCCTCCACAACTCTTTGTTCGGTGTCCTTTCGCTTTTAACCGATTCGATAAGATATGGCTCGCAGATCACGATTTTGGATCCAATTTTTCTGGTCTCATCGAGGATGATCCTGTAATCCCTTTCAAAATCTTCAACAGAGGTTGGATCATTGCTATCAAATCTTCTCCATGTATCATTTATACCTATCAAAATTGAGACCACAGTAGGTTTTAGATCAATGCAATCTGTCTTCCATCTTTTTCTTAAATCTCTTACTCTCTCTGCACTTATTCCTCTGTTCAAGAATTTGACATTCACGTCAGGATGCTCGATGTTCCACAAAGCCGATACAAAAAGTGGATAACCATTTCCGAGATCGTCTGGATCCTCTCTTTTTCTCATGTAATCTGTTATACTGTCACCCTGAAACAGAACGATATCTTCATTTTTTAACATATTAACCTCCATTCAATGCAAGCTCCATTTCAATAATCGCCAGTAAAGGAGTAAATTTAAACAATTTGCCCGAAATTATACTAAATCTCTTTTAAAAGTGAAATGAATGAACAGCACGTAGCACGTGGCTCATGGCAGGTGAGGCGTAGAACAAACAGTGAATAGTGAGAAGTAAGCGGTAAATTGCAAATACTTATTTGCTGTCACGAAAGGCTAATGCCGGAGCCAACGATATTTCATATTTAGCGTTGATCAAGTATAACTTATTTTGGTCAACTATTTGTTGAAAGGTTTTGCATTATAACTTCAAATTTTTCTACCATGTGATCTGGAAAGTATGAAAGTTTTGCTTTTCTTAACCCTTCATCTCCAAGGTCCTGTTCCCTGTTGACGAACATGCCATCCTTCAAATTGTTTTTACAAAACAGGTTATTTATGGCCACATATATGCCATCAAATTCTTTGTTTGCTTTTTCAATATGAATGACCATAGTTTTATCATTTAACAGTTCACCCAGTGTGAAAGCTTCGATCTTTCCTTCGATCAGTATCATTCCACCGATCAGTCCAAATGTTTTGAAGTTTTCAAGGGCACTTTTCGTCGCCTCAAATTCATTTAGCAGATTCATATCATCCTTGCATCTATTTGCCTGACACCATTTTTGAGCAAGCTCGATTGCCTTTGCAGTATCGGAATCTGTCATTGGTTTATATTCGTACCTATAATTCTTGAAGAAATTCATCAAGTGATTTCTTTTCGAATGGTACTTCCTTCCTGAAAGGTTTATCATATCGTCGGCTTTATAAACATAATCGAATTGATCTCGCATCGGCCTAACCGTAAAATCAGAATCAAGTTTTGAGACAAATTTATTTCCAACCATCTTAAATGAAATTTCCGAACCATATTGGGTCTTAAGCCATAAAGAAAGTTTTTTGATATCATCACTATCAATTTCACCAACCGGTTCTAAAAAATACGGTTTATCTTCATTTAAAGCCATGAAAATCACATCGTTATCCAACATCGTCCACTTGAATTTGAAATGATCTTTCCATATAAAAAGATTTGTGAATGTTAATTCCGAAAGTTCTGGCTGATGATTCCATATTCTTTCTTTCAAAAAAGTTATGTCTTCGAGCGTTAGTTCTTTGAATTCTGGAAATTCACGTTGCATATTTTCCACCTCAAGATTCATTATATTTCAAAAATTATTAAATAGATGATAAAATGATCGTACTGGTTATACTATACTATAGCTTATGGTTTAAATGTTTATTAAGCATTAGGCAAACACAAATTGAGGGGAGGTTTTACGATGAAAAAATATCTATTTTTGTTGATCGGTGTGATAGGAGTATCTGTAATTTTGAGTTCGTGTGCCATTAACGTATTTAAGGCTTTAAATACGCCTACAAATACAGTGGCACTTTCTCAAATCGCAATTGATGAAGCAAATAGTGGGAATTTCAAAGAAGCGCTTTCAAATTCAGTGCAAGTTTTAACAACCATAAGCACTGGAACAATTCCTTCTACGAATGTATACAATGCGGTAGTTACGTCCGACACGTCAACTTCATCAAGAAATACGCTTGCAAGTTTAACTAATTTTCTAAATACCACGACATCAACGAGTGTTGCACTCAAAAATGTTTCTGAGGCTATGCTCAATTCGATAAGTGGCTCAATGGGATTGAACGCTCTTACTCTTGCAAGCAGTTTCATTTCGTTCTATAATCAGAGTCAAAGTGTGTCAGTTTCATCCGTTTCAACTCCAGATTATACACTCATATTTTCAGCGATAAAATTGTTGGTTTCTTCTTCACATAACATTCAACTGATGCAACTTCTTGAGGCTTTATCAGGTACGCTTAACCGTATTGATCCTTCAAATTCAAACTGGCTTATATCTGAAGGAATGTATTCGACCCTTCAAATCCCGATAATTCTTTTCGATTCGAATGGTAACGGTGTGCTTGACCCTCAAGATCAGATATTTAATTATTTATGGAATTATCAAACGAATACTTTCAAAAGCCAACTTACACCTCAGGAATACAATGGCATCATGTACAATGTTCAACTTCAAACTTACGAAAATATTCAAAAATCGAATCAGGTTATTTCAGATCTCTCAACGGCTCTTTCTGACTTTGATGCGGGACTTTTAGATATGATACAAAGTTCATCTGACCCTCAGACAACTCAAACATTGACAACACTCAGGAGTTACGTTGACCAACTCCAAATGGCGATGTATGTTGTAAATGCTCAAACTATTTCACAAATACAGTACCTTGGAGATATTCAAAATTATATAAACTTCTGAAGAGATGAGATATATGAAAAAATTTTTGATACCGATTTTCATAGTTGTGTTGTCAGCAACAATTTTCGCGTTTGACATAAGCCTTTACAGACCAGTTCAGGTACTCGAAATGGGAGAGACATTCACTGGTATTTCTAACACTTCAAATGCTGTTTTCTATAATCCTGCCGGAATAGCTAATCTTAAAGGCTTTTTCTTTCAGCTTCCAGATATAAGTATAGGAATGAGCGAAGGGTTGGGCAGCGTTGCAATGAACACCATATCAAACTGGGGACAAATTCAGCCTTTGATCCAATCGTCAAATACGATGGCTTTGATAAGTTATCTCATGCAGAATGACTTAACTTATCTTGAAGGAAGTAACTCTGCTTTAATAGGATCGGATGCTTTGATAGGGTATGGTTTTGGTAATTTCGCAATTGCTGGTGGTGCTTTTGGTCAAGGATGGGGACAGTCCATGCTGTCAAACACGACGCTCTCATTGAACATGAATGCAGGAGGATACGCATTTGGAACGGCAGCACTTTCGATGACTTTTGGAGGAATCAAATTGAGTGCTGGAGGAACCTACCGTTACGGTTATGTATTCCCTCAAATCTACAATCCTCAGAACAATTTATTGCTGGATTCAAATCCGAATCTGAGTTATGAAGCAACTTCCAACATTGATCTTGGAACAATGGCTTACATCGGTAAATTTTCGGTTGGGGCGATGTGGCACAACGTTATGGATCAAGCAACACCGGATGTGAGAATAGGCATTGGATATACAAACAATAATTTTTCCGCTGGAGTAGATCTTGAAAAGGTTTTTGATGGAAGTTACACGATATACAGAAAATTGCATGCCGGACTTTCTTACAGAGTCTTTGGTTTTCTGACGCTTTATGGAGGATTATCCGCCGGATGGTTTACAGGTGGTTTGCAGGCAAATCTCGGACCAGTTTTCATAAATGTTGGAACTTATGTTCTTAATTACGGCCCTTATGCCGGATACAATTACCAGAGAATGTATGTGGCAGAGATAGGAGTTAGGAATTAGACATTAGTGAGTAGTGATTAGACATTAGTGAGTAGGGAAAAGCGGCATATGGCAAGCAAAGAGCTTAGGTGATCATTTTTTTCATGTAAACCCTTCACTTCTGTTATAATAGGTATGATGATTGTTTTATTTCAAAATGTTGATGAGAAACAGCTCGAAAGAATTTCAAAAAAATTAGCTGATGTACTCTTCGATCGGAGTATCGTGTTGCTTGAAGGTGATCTTGGCGCAGGTAAAACTACATTCACCCGTCACCTCGTTGGGTTTTTGGGTGGAAATGTGCGTGAAGTTACAAGCCCAACTTTTACAGTTGTCAACGAATACGATTCAACTTTTCGCGTACATCATATCGATCTGTTCAGACTCACAGAACAGGAAGTGGATGATTTGCCAATCGAGGATTATCTTGAATCAGATGGAATATGTCTCGTTGAATGGCCGGATAAACTTGGTGATCATGTCCCGCCAGAATATTTTAAAATCGAATTTGAGTTTGTAGATGAAGATCACAGGAATTTGAAGATCGTTTCAAAAGGAGAGCTTTACGATCAAGCGTTGTTAAGAGGTGATTTTTCTGTCAAAGAATAAGAAGATAGATGGAGTTAAGTACAAAGAAAGGGTCTCAATGCCACCAGAAGAGCTTCCGTGTGTACCTTTGAAGGGCAGCGATGTTGCGTTTCCAACTGCACTTGTTCCTTTTCACATTGAACGTGAATCTGCGATAAAAGCACTCGATAGGGTTGTTGAAAACGAAGAGCGTTATCTCATACTTGTTTCTCAAAAAAATCAAAATGTCGAGATACCTGATGTTGGAGACCTTTACGAAATAGGCACTTTTTCGCGTCTTCTACAACTTGTAAAGTTGCCAGATGGAAGTATAAAGGCTTTAGCAGAAGGCATAACACGTGTGAAAATAACTGAATACACACAAAAAGATCCATTTTTGCTCTGCAAGTATGAAGCACTTGAAAAGAGGATAAGAAAGTCAAAAGATCTTACCGCTGTGATGAGACTTTTAAAAAGTAAGGCGATAAAATATTTCGAGATGACAAAACGTCTGCCTGAAGATGCCATAAGTGAACTTTCAATTTTAGACGATCCTGATAGGCTTGTTGACACGATAATTTCTTTCACCGAGATGTCACTTGAAGAGAAACAAAAATTTCTTGAGGTCGTTGATCCGAAAGAAAGAATGATCGAATTTTTGAAATATCTTAATTCAGAGATCGAATTTTTGAAGATAGAAGCTGATATAGATGAAAAGGTTAAAGAAAAGATAGACAAAGGTCAAAAAGAGTTTTATCTACGGGAAAAAATTGAGACGATAAAGAATGAGCTTGGCGAGGATATTTCAGAGATAGATGAGTTGAAGAAAAAAGTCAGAGGGAATAAATATCCTCCCGAAGTTATCAAAACTGTTGAAAAAGAGATAGGAAGATTTGAAAAGATGTACCCATCTTCTCCGGAAGCCAACGTTACAAGGTCTTACATAGATTGGCTCATTGAACTCCCATGGTACAAAAAAACTAAAGAAGATGTAGATATAGAACACGCCTCAAAGATACTCGAAGCGGATCATTACGGTCTCGAAGAGGTTAAAGAAAGGATCCTTGATTATATAGCGATCAAAAACTTCAGCAGTAACGCAAAGTCTCCAATTCTCTGTCTCGTTGGGCCTCCAGGAGTCGGAAAGACATCGCTTGGAATGTCACTTGCGAGAGCACTTAACAGAAAATTCGGCCAGATAACCCTTGGAGGAATGAGAGATGAAGCCGAGATAAGGGGACACAGAAGAACTTACGTTGGTGCTTTACCAGGAAGAATAATCCAAACGATAACAAAAGTTGGTGTGAAAAATCCTGTCATTCTTCTCGATGAAATAGACAAGATGGGAATTTCATTTCAGGGCGATCCAGCCGCAGCACTTTTAGAAGTTTTAGATCCAGAGCAAAACTCTCATTTTGTTGACAATTACATAGAATTGCCATTTGATCTTTCAGATGTTGTCTTCGTTACAACGGCAAACACCGTCGATCCGATACCACCTGCATTGGCCGATAGAATGGAAATAATAGAGATACCTGGATATACTTTTCAGGAAAAGATAGAGATATCAAAAAAATTCCTCATTCCAAAATTGAAAAAAGAATACGGAATGGAAAAGGTGAAGATCGAAATAACGAGTTCAGCGATAGGGAAGATAATCGAAGATTATACGCTTGAATCAGGTGTCAGAAATCTTGAAAGAACACTCTCAAAGTTGCTAAGAAAAGTTGCAAGGAACGCGATAAAAAAAGGTGCTAAGATCTCTGTCGATGAAAAAGATGTAGAGGATCTTCTTGGCGCACCTATGCTTGTTAAATCTCAAATACCAACCGTGCCATCGATAGGTGAAACGATAGGTCTTGCATGGACGACGGCTGGCGGAGAGGTGCTCGTGATAGAGGCAACGGCAACATCTGGAAATTCTCAAACCTTGATAACTGGAAATCTTGGAAATGTCATGAAGGAATCGGTAACGATAGCGATGACTTTATGTAAAAGTTTGTGCGAAGAAAAAAATGAATTTTTCAAGACACACGATTTTCACATTCATGCTCCCGAAGGAGCTATTCCAAAGGATGGACCTTCTGCCGGTGTTGCGATTTTGACATCTCTTTGTTCTGTCGTGATGAGAAAGCCTGTAAGAAATGATGTTGCGATGACTGGAGAGATAACGCTGAACGGTAAGGTACTCGCGATAGGTGGACTGCGCGAAAAAATTCTTGCTGCCAAAAGATTTGGAATAAAAGAGGTAATCGTCCCAAAATCAAATGAACCAATGGTAAAAAAGATGAAAGATGATGTTTTGTCAGAGATGAAAATACATTACGTTGAAGATGTAAGAGAAGCATTGAAGATAGATCTTGGTATCGATGATGTTCGTTAAAAAAGTTGAATTAGATGTTGATGCCCATAGACCTGAAGCATTTCCGGAACCTCTTGAAGGGGAGATAATTTTCGCTGGACGATCCAACGTCGGCAAATCTTCGCTCCTAAATGCTGTTTTTGGTAAAGAGATGGCGAGAACAAGCTCTGAACCTGGAAAAACGAGGTCTTTGCTTTTTTTCAAAGTTAACGATCTCTATTATTTCATAGACTTTCCAGGGTACGGATACGCAAAAACCTCAAAGGTGGAAAGGATGAAATGGCAATCTTTGATAGATGCTTATTTCAGTGCTAAAAGACAGATAAATGCGATCGTTCTCCTTATAGATTCAAGAATTCCGGATCAGAGATCAGATCTGGAAGCTTTTGATTTTTTTAAAAATATGGGAGATGTCTTACTGGTCCTTACAAAAACAGATAAGCTTAAAAATGCAGAGATAGAAAAAAAGATTAAAATAGTTGAAAAAGATTTTTGGGGAGCACGAAAGATCTTGCCAGTTTCTGTTTTAAGAAAAGACGGGTTAAAAGATTTGGACGGGGCTTTAGAAGAATTTTTAAAAAGTTGAGGTGACGTTATGAACAAAGAAGATTCTTTTGAGTACTTAAGAACGGGCCATTTACCAACGGTCTGGTGTCCTGGATGTGGAAATGGCATAGTTTTGAAAGCAATGTTAGAGGCTATAAAAAATTTAGGATTAAAGAAAGATAATATAGCCGTTGTTTCCGGTATTGGCTGTTCTTCAAGGGCAACTGGATACATTGACTTCAATACCATGCATACTTTGCATGGAAGAGCAATAGCTTTTGCCACAGGCGTTAAACTTGCAAGACCCGATCTAAAAGTTATAGTTATAACTGGAGATGGAGATGCGATGGCAATAGGCGGAAATCATTTCATACATGCATGCAGAAGAAATATGGATCTTACGGTTATAGTTTACAACAACAACATATATGGTATGACAGGTGGTCAGTATTCACCAACAACTCCATTCGGAGATAAAGCAACGACAGCGCCTTACGGCAATATGGAAACACCATTTGATATCGTTGAAATGGCAAAAACTTCTGGCGCAACGTATGTTGCCAGAGCCACAACTTACCATTACATGCTTCTCACGAAATACATTCAAAAGGCGATAGCGCACGAAGGAATGTCCGTCGTGGATGCTGTAACGCAATGTCCGACATATTATGGAAGGTACAACAAAGCTGGTGACGCACCTGGCATGATGCAGTACTTCAAAGAAAGTGCTATTTCTGTTGAAAAGGCGAAGAACATGCAGTCAGAAGAGATGCAGGGACGTATAATAATAGGTGAGTTCACAGACATCTCAAAGCCCGGATACGTCAGAGAATATGAAAAACTCCGTGAATCTTTGAAGGTGAGATCATGAATCAAAATCTTTACACATCTAAATCGGTAGAGATACCTTTCAGTATAAGGATATCCGGTATTGGTGGCCAGGGCAATGTGCTACTTGGAACGATCCTTTCAGATGCGCTTGTCAAAGAGGGAAGATGGGTCGTTCAAACACAGGCTTACGGTGCACAAGTTAGAGGTGGTTTAACGAATTGTGATGTGCTCTTTTTCAATGAGCCGATAGATTTTCCACAGGTAAGAACATTCGACATTTTCTTTGCCATGCACGATATAGGTTTAAAAGCACATTCTAAATATTTGAAGAGCAATGGAGTGCTTTTTGTAGATTCATCGATGTGCGGAAGTATTCCACAATCTGTAAAAGTTATAACTAAAAAGATCGTAGCACTTCCTATAACCCAAAAAGCAGAAGAACTTTTTGGAAGACAGGTCTTTGCGAATGTCATAAGCTTGGGAATAATAGCATCAACGGTTAGAATAGTTGGCCATGATGCTCTTAAACAGGCCATATCAGAGCATGTACCTCAAAAATACCTTGAACAGAATTTACAAGCACTTGAAGAAGGGTACAGACTTTCAGATAAAGTTTTCGACCTGAGAGAAGATCTTCATGTTCCTTACTCAAAAGGGACAAATTTGAATTTTGAATGAAAAGTAGAAGTCTCGTAGATAGTTTCAAATACGCTTTCAATGGTATGGTTCACGTTTTAAAAACACAACGAAATATGAAGATACATTTTACCGCAGCTGGTGCAGTGGTGATCGTATCTTTGATTTTACAGTTAGAAGCGGATGAATTTCTCTGGATCTTTCTCGCAATAACGCTTGTTTTGATGGCAGAAACATTCAATTCTTTTTTTGAAGAGTTCCTTGATTTTGTCAATCCACAATATCATGAATCGGTAAAACACATGAAAGATATGGCTGCCGGTAGTGTCTTAACGGCAGCCATTTTTGCAGTTGTCGTTGCAGTTATAATTTTTGGAAAAAAATTTGGAGTCGATCTTTCAATGGATGCAAGTCTTGTACTTTTTGGATATCTTGGTTTCATATTTTTACTTTCACTACTTTCTAAAGGTGGAAAAGATGGAAAAGATAAAGGTAGCAGTGGTAGATGATTCATCTTTCATGAGGAAGGTGATACATGATGCTCTTGAATCAAAAGGGTTTGAGGTTATTTCAACGGGAAGAAACGGTGCTGATGCTGTCGAAATAGCATCGAAAAAAATTGCCGATGTTATGACTTTAGATGTTCAGATGCCTGTAATGGATGGTCTTGAGGCGCTGAAAAAAATAATGGAAATATCTCCAATGCCGGTTATAATGGTGAGCAGTTTAACGGCTAAAGATACCGAAATCACGATAAAGGCTTTAGCGGCAGGAGCTTTCGATTTCGTCACCAAACCTGGCGGTTCAATAACTTTTGACTTCGGACAGATCATCGAAGAACTGTCAGACAAAATAATGCTTGCAAGCAAATACAAAGTTACGAAAAAGATAGACGTATCAGGAATCCAGAAGCACCTAACTCCAAAGGGAACTTATGATTTACTGGTGATAGGTGCATCAACTGGAGGGCCAAAAGCTCTCGATATACTTGTTCCACAATTTCCGGCTGATTTTCCCTTACCTGTTATAATAGTTCAACACATGCCTGCAAAGTTTACCACGACGCTCGCAAAGCGCCTTTCGGAAGAATCTAAAATGAAGATCATTGAAGTGGTAGAAAAGGTAAGGGCATTACCGTTCAAAGGATACGTTGCAGCTGGAGACTTTCATCTGGAGCTTTCTTACGAAAACGGAATATATCTAAGGCCTGTCGACGGGCAAAGGATAAATGGTGTAAAGCCAGCAATAGATTACACGCTTTCATCGATTTCAAAAACAGAGCTAAGAACACTTTTTGTCATCTTAACCGGTATGGGAAAAGATGGAACCGAAGGTTTGAAAATGATTAAAAGAGATAAATTAACGGTCATAGCCGAATCGGAAAAAACGGCGATCGTTTATGGAATGCCTAAATCCGTTGTGAATGCCGGACTGGCTGATTACATCGTGGATTTGAACGATATCCCTCAAAAAATAATGGATCTGATCTGATTCAAACAGGTTTTCCAAACATCTCAAGTATCTCTTTTGATCTTGCCTCTCCCGATATTTCATCTATTGTTGAAAAAGTTTTATCGTTCAACTGATGCTTCTCAACTTTGAAATGTTTATCGGCAACGGTTGCTATCTGGGGAAGATGGGTTATCACTATGAGCTGTGTACTTTTTGAGATGTCGATCATTTTGCTGGCTATGACATCCGCAGTTCTTGCTCCAACTCCCATCTCAATTTCATCGAATACAAGTGTTGAAACTGGAAGTTTCCTGTCAAGCGCGGCTTCCATTGCAAGGTAGAGCCTCGATATTTCTCCACCTGAGGCTATTTTAGATATAGGCATTTCTGGAATTCCAGGATTCATCGATCCGACAAATTCAATGCTGTCCGAGCCATCTTCTGTGAATTCAGTGTCTCGCTGGACGAAAGATATCCTCGCATTGGACATCGAAAGATCGCGAAGATTATTATCTATCCTTTTCATCAATTCAGATGCGGTTTCATATCTTATCATCTTAATCTTTGATGATATGGTGGTCATCTTAGCTTTTAACTGTTCTAAATGTTTTCCGGCTTCTTTGATTTCGATCGCAGAATTGCTCAAAAATTCAAATTTATCCTTCATCTCCTTCAAAGTATTTCGCACGTCTTCAAGTGTCGGGCCATACTTTCTCTTCATCTTCTCTATTTTAGAGATTTTATCTTCAATTTCATCTATCTTTTCCTGATCGAATTCCTGAGAAGAGGCATACCTTGAAACATTCCTTTCAAGGGCCCTGATCAGCTCTTCAATGGAGAGGGCGTCATTCAAAAAAGCATGAAAAGTTCGATCTTTATTTTCGACAGTTTTAATCTTTTCAATTATCTTTTCGATGAGTGTATCAAGTGTGTTTTCTCCGTTTATAAGGTATTCTATCTCTTTTGATGTACTGATTATCTCTCCAATGTTCGATAATCTTTTATATTCATCTCTCAAAGCATCGTATTCTTCATCCGATAAAAAAATTTCTTCTATTTTTTTCATTTCAGAAGAGAGATCTTCAAGAGTTGAATCGATCTGTGAGAGATCATTTTTGCCGGTAAAATTAAGAACCTTAACGTAATCTTTGTAAAGTCTCCTATATTCGATTAGAAGATCTTGAATTTCTGGATTGAAATTGTCAACAAATTTGGAGTGCATTTTGGAATCTCTTAGAACTTCCGAAATGCCTTGAGTGTGTATATCCATCCATTTACTCACCTTATCTCTAAGTTCAGCAAGCGTGATCATCGATCCATTCATTCTTGCACTCATTCTTGAAGGGCCAATTTTAACGCTGATCAAGAATTCTTCCTTCCCTATTACAAATCTCGCTTCAATCTCACTTCTTTCGGTGACAAATTCATTTTTCTCACCTACGAGTGCTTTAAGGATGGATAAAAACAGAGACTTTCCGGAGCCTGTTTCTCCGGTTACAACGTTCATCCCATTTGAAAATTCTACATCTATGTCTTCAAACAGTGCGAAATGTTTGGCATGCAATTCAGCAAGCACGAAGATTTTCTCCTTTTATTCTGAAAAGATTCATTGCATTTTCCGAAGTTCGCGATTCCACATCTTCAAAGGGCATATTGAAGATCGTTGAAAGTGTTTCGACGGCAAATCTAACGTATTTTGGTTCATTTCTTTTGCCTCTTACAGGCTGTGGCGATAAATAGGGACAATCAGTTTCGGTTAAAATTCTATCAACAGTGGCAAGTCCGAGTGTCTCTCTGAGATCGTCATTTTTTCTGTAAGTTGAAATTCCTCCAACTCCGATGTAAAAACCTCTATCAAGAAAATTTTTGAGGTCATCTTTTGTACCGTTGAAACTGTGAACAACGCCTATGACATTGAAAGCTTTTACGATTTCATAAGCATCACTGTATGCGTCCCTGATATGTAGTATCACAGGCATTCCGCTTTTTTCTGCGATCTCTAACTGCATTTCAAAATACTTTTTTTGTAATTCCCGTGGGGACAGGTCTCTGTAATAATCAAGTCCAATCTCGCCGATCGCCACAACCTTCTCATTTTTACCCATCTTATGCAGATCATCAACGAACGTACTCTTAACATTTTTAACATCGTGAGGATGAATTCCAACAGATGCATAAATCTTCCCATGTTTTGCGGCAAACTCGATAGCTTTTGAACTTGAATGAATATCGAAACCTACTTCTATTGCAAATCTTATCCCGTCCTGCGCGAAATTCGTCACTATACTTTCCCTGTCCTCATTGAATTCATCCATCGTAAGATGTACGTGTGTGTCTACCAATTTCTAACCACCTCTGCGAATTCATGAGCTTTATACGTTATATTACCGGCCCCCATGAAAAGGTAAAGATCTGCCTGTGGCGCTTTTGAAAGTTCATCAACCACATTTTCGATCCTGACTGAATGTGCTACCTTTCCTTTTAAATTTATGTCACTTACAAGATCTTTAGGACCAACATTCCTTTCATCTTCAAATGCGCCGAAAATATCTGTAACGTAGACTTGATCCGCAATGGATAGGACATTTGAAAATTCTTTTTCATATCTCGCGTATCTTGTATACCTGTGAGGTTCGAAGATGGCAACTATATTTTTAAAGTAAGGCCTTACAGATTCAAGTGCACCGCGCACTTCATCCGGAGTATGGGCATAATCATCGACAACGGAGCTCTTCCCTCCATACAAAATTTCAAGTCTTCTCCTGAGTCCGGGATAATCGGAGAGCGCATTCGAACAATCTTCAAGAGAAAATCCGAGAATCAATCCCCCAGCGATGGCTGCCGTCGCGTTACATATTTGATGGATACCGGCGATGGGAAGCGAGACAGTTGATCTTTTACCATTGTATTTGACTAAAAACCTCTGCAATTTGAAATTGGAATCTATCTTTTCATATTCGATATCTCCGCCTTTACCGAATTTCATAGATGAGTTGAAATCGAAATCCGCGGGTGTAACAGTGTACTTTGCATTATTCAAAAATCTTTTGATTATTCTTAACTGTTCATCAGGATCATCTTTGTATCTGTCGAGGTGATCGTAACGTAAATTCGTTAGGATGGCAACTTGAGATGAGATATTTTCGATCTTTGGATCCGATTCATCGACTTCCAAAACGATGCCGCCCTGCCCTGCCCTAAAAGTACCGTTTGAAAAGCCAAGAGGAATTGCACCGCATATCATCGATGTATCAAGACCGTTTTTCAAGGCTATCCATTCTGACATCAAAGTAGTTGAACTTTTACCATCGGTACCACTCACACCGATCAATGGATGAATATTTGAAATTATGAAATCCATCCTTTCAACGATTTTGATACCATTTTTCGAGAAAGCTATCATTTCATCCTTTGGAATGGCTGAAGACACAACCACAAGATCTGGATGATCTAAAATTTCATTTTTCCCTATCTTGATTTTTATACCCTCATCTTTTAAAACTTTTATCATCGGGCCATCACTCAGATCGCTTCCCGTAACCTCATATCCCATCGATTGAGACCACAGTGCAAGAGCGCTTAACCCCATTCCACCTATTCCTATAAAATGTATTTTCAATATATCATCTCTTTCAAAGAAGAACCGGTTTACTCTACCTTGAAAATTCTGCTGAATCCTAAAAGTATGAGTACCGCACCGAAGAACATTATAACAACTGTAAGCCAAAAACTCAAATTCGACATCGGTGCTATACCTGTTGCAGATTTCATACCTGTGACGATGTACGTAAGTGGCAATCCATAAGCTATATCCTGCATGAATTTTGGCATGAGATCAAGTGGAAAATAGACTCCTGAAAAGAACATCATAACGGTATAGAGCACTGAAGAGATCTCGCTTGCGACTCTTGCATTGGGGGAGATGAGAAGAATTATCATTCCGAAACCCATCATTCCGAATGTACCGGAAAAGATCATAAGCAAAAATCTCAACCAATCCAAATTGTAAGCTGGATGAAAGAAAATAATTGCGGCAGCGAAAAGTATGAGTATGGATATGAAACTCTCGATCATCTTTTCAACTATGAAACCAGAGTAAAATTCCCATTTTGCAAGTGGAGTTGTCCAGAACCGCTTTATAACTTTTTTATCCCTGAAATGTGCAAGAGACGCGGTTATCGAAAAAACGCCGGCTGAAAAAATACTCAATGCGAGTATTCCAGGTATAAGATTGTCAAGGTAGTCAAATTTTTTACCTGAAAATGAAATATCATTTTTCTGAATTCCTATAACGTCCGTTATTCCATTTGATTTATTTATCTCGTCGGCTACATTTTTAGATATGGATGTGTAATAATCACTCGATTGAATATTCGCCGGACTTATGTAAGTTATCAAAGTCGTACCATCGAGGGTGAGACCAAGGTCTATCTTCTGAGAGTTGATCGCATTTTCGAGGTCGGATAGCGTTGAATAGCGAATGTATTTAACCCCCGTTACAGCAGGCAAAGTAGATCCATAAAATCCAACATTTATAGAACTTTGAGGGGCATAAATGCCTGAAAATACAAAGCCGAAAATCAAAAGCGTTATAAGCGGAAAAAAGAGATTGAAAAACAGGTTCATCCTGTCCCTTATCGAATGAAATGCCATTGCTTTCAGAATAACCGGTAACCTCATCTTCAAACCTCCCATTTGAAAACTTTCGCGCTGTATACTCCCATCACAATGGCCCATAAAAGTGGGACAAGAACGTTAAGATAAGATGGGGTCGGAGATGACATTATTCCCATCGCGGCTCTCAATCCATTTCCAAGGTAAGTTGTCGGAAGCGCATAAGCTACGATTTTAATCGCAAATGGAACACCTGAAATTGGAAAAAATAGACCACCTAAGAACATGAAAAGAAAGTTGAATATGTTTGCCAGAGCATTTCCCGAATCTGCACTTTTTGCGAAGCTCGCGATGAAAAACCCAAGAGGCAATGTCGTTGCAATGGCCAGGACGATGTAAAGAATGGCCCATGCATTGAAATTAAGTCGTGCCCCGATCCAGAAGCCTATCGCTAAAAGGATGAAGATCTGAATGATCTCTATCACCAAATTTGATAAGATCATGGCCCAGAAATACTCACTTTTATTCAGCGGGGCAACGAATAACTTTCTTAAAACTTTTTTCTCTCTTTGAACGAGCAGATCGTCCGTTATGCCAAAAAGAGAGACGGTCATGACGGCCATTATGAGAATGCCTGGAACTAAAAAGTCGATGTACGAGAAATCATTTCCGCTTTTTGAAACGTATTCCATCTTGGGTGAAACAAGATCAGCAAGATGACCTGAATTTTTAAGAAATTCACCGTTAAAAGCCTCAAGTACCGATGAAAGAACCGTGAAAGCGACATCCGATGTTTGACTATTTTCGAGCGTATAAATTTGAACGGATGGTTTTGAAAAAAGTTTGAAACCTCCATTTTGCTGAATTATCGTCGTGTAAACCTGGGTGTTGAAAAGTGGCGGTATAACGATGACAGCATTTATCTTTCCCGTTTTCAACTTTTCAAGAGATTCGCTCAAAAAATTTTGTGTTACACCTGTCTCAAGTGTTAGAATAGGAGTTTTCCCACCGGTAGCCTGTGTCATACCGGTAAGAGCTTCCGAAATATATTCGGCAAAATCCATCTTCGTGTTTTTGAAAGTCGTACTCTCATTTACAAGCGCAACTTTAACAGACACGCCCTTTCCGATATTCGTGAATATTGACGCAAGAATGAGAAGCAAAATGATCGGGAAGAAGATATTCCAGAATATAACAGTTGGTGATCTCCATGAAGAGAGTATGAGTGCTTTGAAAATTGATAGAATTCGTCTCATGTCAGTCTCTCAATTTTTTACCGGTAAGGTTGATAAAAACATCTTCTAAATTTGGCTGTCTCACTATGATGTCATTGACCAGGACAGAACTTTGCTCGAAGAGATCAAGAACTTTTTTCATATCGGACGGAAGTGATGAAGTGACGATCATTATTTTTGAATCTTCGATGGTGACCTTTTGAAATTCAGATTTAAAAAGCTCAAGGTTGAAGCTTTTAAGATCGGCATCTATTTCAATTATTTTTTCTCCTCCAAAGGAGGAGATGAGTTCTTCAGGTGATCCTTTTGCGATTATTTTTCCATGATCCATAACATATATGTAATTAGAAAGGAATTCTGCTTCTTCCATGTAATGAGTTGTCAGGAAGATAGTTTTACCTTTATTTCTGAGCTGTTCTACCATTTCCCAGACATTTCTTCTTGCCTGCGGATCAAGTCCTGTGGTTGGCTCATCCATGAAGATCATTTCAGGATCTCCAATGAGAGCAGTACCAATTGCCAAACGCTGGCGCTGTCCTCCAGAAAGTTTCTCGACCTTTCCATTCATCTTATCTTCAAGACTTACTTCTTTGAGAACTCCTCTTACGTCTAACCCCTTTGAGTAGAGTGATCGGAACATCTTCAAAGTTTCATAAGTAGTTAGATGATCGATGAAATTATTTTCCTGTAAAACGACACCTATTCGCTCTCTTAGATGCCTTGAAACCTTTTTTTGCACTTTTTCTCCGAAGAGTGTTATCTTACCATCATCATAATCTTTAAGACCTTCTAAGATCTCAAGTGTTGTAGTTTTACCGGCACCATTTGGACCTAAAAGTGTGAAAACCTCACCTTTCAAAACCTTGAATGATATTTCATCAACGGCTTTCACGTCCCCATAATATTTTTTAAGATTTTCAACTTCAAGAATGGATTCTTTCAAAACGAATTCTCCCTTCTCATAGCATCACTTCTTCTTTCTTCCTGTATTGTAAAGCTTCAGCTATATGCGAAAGAGTTATGTTTTCTTCTCCCGAAAGATCTGCTATCGTCCTTGCAACTTTTAAAGTTTTTTCCATCACTCTCGCAGTTAACCCAAGCTTCTTTGAAGCATTTTTGAAAAAATCTTCTTCTTTGTCTCCAAGTTTACAGAAGTTCAAAACTTCCGATGCTCCCATTTTACCATTCAACTTCCCAGCTCTTTTCATCTGGATCTTAACAGCTTCGATAACCCTTTCTCTTATCTTTTGAGATGATTCGGAAGGTTTCATCGATGTATATCTGTCATAATCTACCTTTGGAACGTTTATGAAGATGTCTATTCTATCCTCTATGGGACCGGAAATCTTTTTGTTGTACCTTTCTATCTCCGTTATCGAACATGTGCAATGATGAATGCCATCCTCAATATTAAACCAACCGCAGGGACATGGATTTTGAGCTGCTATAAGCAAAAATCTCGCGGGATAGGTATGACTTTCTTTTATCCTTGAGATCGTCACAACACCATCTTCGAGAGGTTGCCTTAAAGCTTCGAGCACATCCCTTCTGAATTCCGGAAGTTCATCCATGAATAAAATTCCGTTGTGTGCGAGCGTTACCTCTCCCGGTTTCGCTCTATCTCCACCGCCAATTATTGCGGCCAAAGAAGCGCTGTGATGTGGTGCTCTGAAAGGTCTGCGAGTTACAGGTTTCCCATCAAGCATTCCGGAAACAGAATAAATTTTTGTGGATTCAATAATCTCTTCAAAGGTCATATCCGGCATTATCGTTGGTAACCTTCTCGCAAGCATCGTCTTACCCACGCCCGGAGGTCCTTTCATCAGAACATTGTGAAAGCCCGTTGCAGCTATTTCAAGCGCACGTTTGGCAAGTTCCTGGCCTCTTACCTCAGAAAAGTCTAAATCGTATTCCATCTTTTCCAATTCTATACTTCTGAATTTAACCTCAAAAAATTTTTCGTTTCCTTCGAATATCTTTAAAGCATCCGACAGTTTCTCAACAGCATATATATTTTTCACGTTTAAAAGAGAGACTTCAGGTGTATTTTCAAAAGGTATTATGGCCTTCAACTGCCGATCTTTTTCTATCATTATGGGTAAGACACCATCAACTTTTCTAACTCTTCCATCAAGTCCAAGTTCTCCTATCAGGAGCCAGTCTTCATGTTTTTCGACTTTTCCTGCGGCTATGAGTATGGCTATGGCAACCGGTAAATCTAACAGTGTTCCTTCTTTTTTCGCATCACTTGGAGCTAAATTAACTGTTATATGACCGTGTGGCATTTCGAAGCCACTGTTCTTTATTGCACTTATAACTCGTTTTCTGCTTTCTTTTATAGCCGTATCTCCAAGCCCAACTATTTCTAATTCCTGTTTCACAGTTCTTGGATTCAAATCGGCTTCCACCTCAACTTCAAGAACATCAAGTCCTGCTAAAATTGCGCTTTTAACCTTTGAGTAATGCAAGTGAAATCTCCCCCTTTCCTAAAGATTATACACTATTGATCAGGAGGTGTAATTATGGTTTGGATAAATTTTTTAGAAGCCTTAATAATAGTAACAGTGATTTATTTACCATTGCTCGTCGGAAAGAGCAAAAGAAATGAAGAATCTCTATTCTGGGCTTCTCTGGTTTCTGTTTTTTTAGCCCTTGTTGCAACTTTTGTTGTGAATTCTGAAAAGCTGATCGGAATAAATATTTTCAATTATCTTCCAATTCTGATAGCTTTGATCGCCGGTTTTATCTCTTATGGAATATACGGGTTAAATTCAAAACCTACCTATACAAAACTCTCGCCAATAACATGGCTCATATTTTTACCACTGACGGATAACCTTGCACTTCGCCACATAGGACTTTTTTATACTTCTGAATGGATATACAAAATTCAGATTCTCGCTTGGTACGTTACTGTAAATGTATTTTTATTTGCGATAATAGCAGCATTGATCTTCTTTTTCATATATATACGGAATGGAATTAAAAGTGCACTTATTGAAGCTGCTATGGCTTTTGTAATAGGCATGATAGCAGGATACATCTATTTCAATTACGGCATTTTAATGGCCATAATTTCTGAAATTGTATTCAATTTCTGGAGAATTCTATTCGGTTTCATAAAAAATAAATCCACAACGCAAAGTTGACATTCTCGACTCAAGGACATTACGCTCTTGACTCAGGTTGCATGCCGATTTGAGTTTGGCACGGTGCGCCTCGAGGTGGCCGACGCTGCGAAACGAGGACAGACACCGAAAGGCGAATGCCGGAGTCAACAATATTTCATATTTAAAGTTGATCAAGTTTAATTTAGATGTGATTAAAAGCGCTCGATAACTATTGGATCACGTTTGTGAACTTTTAACACTTCAGATGCACGTCCACCATTCGATGAAAGTTCAAGATAATCTGAACTATCTATGTGAGCTATGATGATATCATTTTTATTTTCAGAATAATTATTGACAATGGCAGATTTTTGACCATTTACAAGGATGTAATTCGATGGAAATTGTGCATTTGCAAGATCCTTCTGGGTTATAATAGTTTCAACATTTCCGAAACTATCTATATAAGCGACGTGCGCTTCTATGCGCCCGTTCTTGACGATGGGTTGTGGAATCTCAAGTGTTATAAGTTTTGCAAGTTCTGGTCCAAATTCCGAAATTTTCACTCCTTTATCAAGGTAAGCAGCTGCCGGTGCGAAAATATCCCTTCCATGAAAAGTCCTCGATGGTGGTATTTTATACATGTAATGTTCATTTTCTATCGAATAGGCTTTGAATTCATATTTTTGAATGATTCTTGTGAGTAATCCATTATCCGGAACAACGCAATACCTTTCACCGATTTGAACTGCAGCAGCTTTTCTTGGAGAACCAACGCCAGGATCTACGACCGCCAAAAGTACAGTACCTTTTGGAAGATAGTCGAAAATTCTTTCTGCAAAGTGTGATGCTTCCTCAACGTCGAAAGCATCTATATCATGGGTTATGTCAACGACCTTTGAATCGGGTGAGATTGAGTAAATAACGCTTTTTGCTATTCCGGCATAATAAGATTTATATCCCCAATCAGAGATAAAAGCTATCATTCCAACTCCTCCATTCTCTTTTAATTTTATATCATCCATTTGGCTACCGTTCTGTTATGCTTCCCAAGATAATCTATATTTGCTTTGAAAATCAGATATGCTATCTTCATTAAAATCATCTAATGACTTTGCTCAGATTCTGTCCTTAACATTTGTTATTACATTCACTCATATCATAAGTATTTTACTCTTTCTATATTGTATAATGTATACTTGATCGATTTTAAATATGAAATATCTTTGGCTCCGGCATTCATCTTCTTGTCAAATTCAAATTTGCATTTCAATTTTAAAAGAGGTTTAATATACTAACTCATTAGTTCCAAAGCTCTTTTAAGTGAAGGATATTGTAAGCACGTAGCACCAACAAAGTATAAATGGCTATCACAGCAATGTTCATATCGCAAGGAGGAAAGATGAGTAAAAGGATTGAAAGAATTTTTTCAAGAATATATAAAAATTATGATTTAATAAACTATGTCTTGAGTTTTGGAATCGATAGGATATGGCGTGCCAAAATTGTAAAAATGGCTTTGCGCAATGTTGATAATGTCAAAGTGCTTGATGCTGCGAGCGGAACAGGAGATCTTTCAATTGAACTTTTCAAATTTTCTAAAAAATATGGAAAAAATGTTGATATAAGTGCCATAGATATAAATGAAGATATGCTTTCAGTCGCAAAAAGCAAAATAAAAAAAAGAGGCTTCAAGATAAATATCAAGGTTGATAACGCTCTTAAAACATCTTATCCATCGGCTTCTTTTGATGTCGTTGTCTCGGCTTTTGGTATGCGAAATTTTGATGATCTCGACAAATTTGCTTCTGAGGTAATGCGCCTTCTAAAGCTCAATGGAACTTTTGTCCTTGCTGATATGTCAATGCCAGTGAAAAAATATCAAAAGTTTTTCTTTAAACCTTATCTTTTGATGATTAAATTTATCGGTTTTTTTGTTGATAAAGAAGCCTATGATTGGCTCGTATACAGTATTCAAAAATTCAATTTCAACAAGGCTGAAAAAATATTTGAATTGCAAGGCTTCAAAGATGTTAAAATCATTCCTCTTACTTTTGGTATTACATCGGTGATCATTGGCAAGAAAATTTAAACGCGCAGAACCTTTTATGATGTAAAAAATATTCTGCTTTTGCCACAAACTACGCGTTTACAATATATTTCAATTTTAAAAGAGGTTTAATACATATTTTGGTATATAATATAAATATGCAGGTCAAAAAGAATGAAAAACGGATAAAAATAATAGAAAGTGCAATAGAACTTTTCGGTAGAGAGAACTTTGAGGATGTAACAACCGAAATGATAGCAAATGAAGCCCATGTAGGAAAGGGAACTTTGTACATATATTTCAAGAACAAAGATTACATGATCGGAGAGGTTCTCCTTTATGTGCTTGAAGAATTTCTTAAGGCGACAGAAAAAGTTAAGGCATGCGAAGGTGATCTCGATCAAAAAATAGAAAAACTTTTCGAGCTTTACCAGAATGTCGCTAAGACAAGAAGAAATCTCTTACCATTTTTCATGAGAATATACGCAGACGAAAAGATAAATAACAGAAGGAACCAGATTCAATTAAAAATGAGAAATCATCTCATCGATATTTTTAAGGAATTCGAGGATCAGCTTTCATCACCTCTCGATGTGGCAGTTGATTTTATCATAGTTAACACGATGCCTTTTTCAATGAAAAGATTTGCGGAAAATCCCGAATACTGGGACTGTGTTGTAAAAATAATAAAGAAAGGTATAAAAAAATTTCCATAATCACATAATCAAATGAATTCCGAAAGAAAAGATAAGAACGAGAGCGGATGGATAACCATTCGCTCTCGTTCTTTTGAGGGTATTTAAATTTTTTTTGGTTCCTGTTGGACTGGTGCGTCAGTTTTACTTTTTTCTGTCATTATCTCCTTGACTTTCTCTCCAACTCCGCCTTTTCTGCCCGGAACACAAAGATCGAAAGACGCATGCTGTTCAACTATCGCATGAGCATACGCCGCACAGCCTGCATATCCACACA
>Ga0078972_1006869_pt1 | contig 26266 bp, 21 predicted proteins | sample YelNatPaOPGAMG01_FD_67568 | JGI IMG/M metagenome (GOLD analysis project Ga0078972, IMG submission 67568) | Hot spring thermophilic microbial communities from Obsidian Pool, Yellowstone National Park, USA - OP-RAMG-01 (SPADES assembly) (version 2) | ecosystem: Environmental > Aquatic > Thermal...
AGGGCAATGAGCTCTATGGGATGGGGGAGCCGTGAGCCCCCCGAACCAGCATATGAGGAGACAGGCGTAAAGCCTGCTCTAAACGCTGGAAGCCCACAGGCTTCAGCCGTGGGTAGCTCACTCCTCTCTGCTTTGAGATGCGAGGAGTTCGCTCGCCCGCTCGATGACGTCCCCGCTTCCCGCCAACAGCTTCCCACAGGCTACGGCCTCCTTGACTATCCTACTGCCATCCTCAGCCATCTTCAGGAACTCCCCGGCGGTGTATACCCTGGGTTCCACCTCCACAGGCAGGGTTGAATCCATGAAGCCCACGGTCCTCTCGACGGGGTTCGCTGGAACGTCATCTGATATTATGATGACGTCCGCGTCCGAGAATGCCGTATAGTCGCCCCTGGCGAGAGACCCTATCAGGATAACGGCCTTAGCGCCCTTGGCCACTGCCTCCTCGGCATATCTCCTGAGGCTCCTGATGACCTCTTCGTGCGCCAGTTTAAAGAACCTTACCTCTGCAGTATCCCACGATCTCTTCCGCATACCCCACCGCCTCCAGAGCATCCTTGCTGGTGTAGTAATCTGCGGGAGCGCCCTCGGGATGGAAGTTAGGGTATCTCGTAGGGATGTAGTGCCTGTCGAGCCTCTTGGCCTTCTCTACCATCTCTCTTGGGGGTCTGTGTTCCTCGGGGAGCAATTCGATCATGCGCGACACGGAATGGCCCCACACCTCAACCTTAAGCTTCTGGTACAGGGCCTTGATGGCCTTCTCAGCGGCCTGGTGGGCGGCAAAACAGGCCCACTCATAGTCGCCGAGCTCCACAGACCTTTTAGCGTGCTCCAAATCCTTAGAGGCCTGTCTTAACCAATCGTTGGCACGGGAAACCACACGGACCACTTCAACACACCTTGTCGTGGCGGAATATTAAACTATCGCAGGCGCGCGAAAACCAACACGATGAGGACCGTCGAATCGAAGAGGGTGGTTCGCGAGCTGCAATTAATAAAAACAAAGTCAACCAAGGACGGAAACATGTTTAAGGCGTTTGTGGCGAGAAAGGTGTACATCTCCTTCAAACCTCTGAAGGTGGCTGAGGGCTTTGTTACCTCAAACGGCAAAATCCTTGCCGCAGGTACGAGGAAAAGTGTTGAAGCGCTCTCAAGGGAATTTCGTGCTGGGCTGAGGGCTTTCGACGGAATAGTGATGCCTGGCTTCGTAGATTCCCACATACACCTCGACTCCCTCGGGTTGAGCCTTAACACGCTTGACCTCAGGGGGGTTAGGTCGATAGAGATGATGAAGGACATGGTGAGGGACTATGCCGAGACGAGGCCTGGCTGGATATTCGGAAGGGGCTGGGATCAGGATAATTTCTCGGAGGGGAGATGGCCAAACAGGTGGGACGTAGATGAGGCTGTGGCGGATAGGCCGGTAATCCTTGTCAGGATATGCGGCCACGTAGCGCTACTGAACACAAGGGCGCTTGAACTCCTGGAGCCGAGAGGATCAGAAGACTTGTGGCGTGACGAAAAGGGCGAAGTTTCTGGGTTGATAGCGGAAAACCTCGTGGAGGAAACCTTGGCTAATTTTTGGGGTAAACTCGGTGACGATGCGGTGAGGAAATGCTTGTTGGACGGTATGGAGCACTGTGCGGCAAATGGCGTAACTTCTGTTGGGACCTGCGCAGCCCACCATAGGGACCTCTGCGTGCTTAGCTCTTTGAGGGAGGACGGAAAACTTAAGGTCAGGATAAGGGCGTATGTGGCACCTGAACTTACATCGGAAAATAAATGTCTTACTATAGAAGATGAAGAGGGTTACCTGAGGGTGGTTGGGGTAAAGGCCTTCTCGGACGGTTCACTAGGGGCAAGGACCGCATACTTAAGGGAGCCATACAGGGACGAACCCAGCCGGAGGGGAAATCCGCTGATCTCAGAAAGCGGGCTTCTCAAGATAGGTACAGATGCCGAGAGGATGAACCTACAATTGGCAACGCATGCGATAGGCGATGCTGCGCTCGACATCGTATTAGGCGTCTATTCAAAACTTAATGGGGTGCATCGCATAATACACGCCTCCGTCACTAGACCTGAGCAGATAGAGAAGATGGCCGCCGTGAAGGCGGTGGCAATCGTCCAGCCCCGTTTTGTCATAAGCGACTGGTGGGTCTTGAGGAGGGTTGGAAGGGAAATGGCCGGCTCGGTCTACGCCTTCAAGAGCCTCTGCGGTGCGGGAGTCCCCGTGGCCTTTTCAACAGACGCCCCCGTGGAGCCCTTGAACCCTTGGGAGACCGTGTACGCTGCTGTAACGAGAGGAGAAAATGAAGGGGTTGAGCTTGCAATTTTAAGCGAGAAGGAGAAGATCACAGTGCAAGAGGCCTTGCACCTCTATACATATGGATCGGCTGTGGCGATTGGGGAGGAGAAAAGGCTTGGAACGCTTGAACCAGGAAAATACGCGGACTTCATCGTGGTAGATGAGGATCCGATGACCATTCCTCCTGAGGAAGTCAGGAGGATAAAGGTGCTTGGAACATATGTGGGCGGCAACTGTGTATTTGCCGATGAGGAACTTGTATCATAGATGCTCTTAATTAATTCTCAGCGCGCGCTATGACACCAAAGGTCTCCAAACCTTATCTGCTTGTAAAGGAGACCGCATCCTATGGGAAGTATTTATGTGACGATTCTGGTGTTCTCGTGCCTCTCTGTGCGATTTACTTCAAAATATGGCCTTTTTTTGAGATAGGGATTCAAGAGTTTACCCTTTTTCGTTGGCAAAAAAGCATCGACTAGTAAGTACAAGAAATTAAATTACAAGCCTTATACGCTCAGAGGTGTATTTCTATCCTCCCTAATGTATTTTAGAGGTAAACATGGCATCAGCGTGGTCATCTCCACGGTCGTGATCGTGGCCGTTGTAGTGGCAGTCTCGCTCGCGGTCGCCTTCTGGGGTGGCAGCATAACCATGTACTTCACGCGCTTCGACAGGCTCGAGGTTTTAAACTCATATGCCACGAGGGACGAGCAGGGCAGGTCCTACAACATAACAATAAGGTTCAGGAACTCGGGCTCGGCCGATACGACGATAATAGATGTCTTCCTGAACGGCAGGCCTCTGGCCGACTTCTGGAGCGCGGCTCTTGTGAACGGAACCGGATTCGAGGAGGTGCCTGTCAAGGCCGGGGAGAGCAAGTTGCTCGTGATATCCCTGCTGGACGAGCGGTCAGCCCCTTTGGCGGGGTGGAGGCACAGGAAGTCCCACACTATGTTGGGCACGAGAGCCGGCCCTCTTTCTGACTACCAAGTGAACATCACCGTCCACTACGGAGCGGGTGTCGATTCCGGAAACGACGTTTACCTGAACGGCTCCTGCAAGGCCGACTTCAGCGACGTTCGCTTTACGGCTGAAGACGGCGCGACGCAGCTCAGCTACTGGGTGGAGCGGAAGGTCGACGGCGATTACGCTCTATTCTGGGTCAAGGTCCCGAGCATACCGGCAAGCCCCGGATCGACTAAAATCTACATCTATTACGGAAACAGCAACGCGGATACGGCAGGCAACATGGAGGCCACCTTCGAAGGCGCTAGCCACTTCACCCTCGCGCCGGCGAACGAGGGGCAAGGGGCCTTTAAGATCACAGGCGGTACCTATCTCGACACAGCCGGCGTTGGCACCGGATCTAGTTGGCATGGGCCCATGTGCAGCTTCAACGTTGCCCCTCTGGGCGACTTCTTCTTCAGGTACACCCCGAGACAAACTACGGACGTTTCTGGTTTAGAAAGGGAGGCGGTTTTCCTGTGCGACTCTGCCGGGAACATCGTCTACAGCATCTTCTTGGGCGACTATTGGAGCGGGTACAGCAGCTCTACTTTGAGGCTTTACAAGGGTGGCGGAAGGGACTACGGCGGCAACCCGCCCTCGGGCTCGACCCAACTCTACAGCTCTGGAAGGGTCAACACTTGGAACAGCGGCGAGTTCTTCATAGACCTCAAGAGGGTTGGGACCTCGCTGACTCTATATTCGAACGGGGCTGTGGTGCGCTCCGTGGATTCTAAAGTTTCGACGAAGGTTGCCGTCATAAAGCTGGCAGTTCAAGCTTACTCAAACTACAAGGAGATACCCGTCCATCAAATAAACTACTTCTTCATCAGAAAACACGTCAGCCCGGAGCCGAGTCACGGGGCTTGGGGGGCCGAGGAGGACTTCAGCGAAGTCGACAGGATGGCTCTGTCTTCAGGCCAGCTCCTCCAGGTGGACCTCTACACTTCCTCGGGCAAGACCTACCCCTGCGCGGTGTCCGTACCCTAGTCCTGCAGGTCAAGCAGGTCCTGCCGTTTAATCAGCCTGTCCTTATTCCCTTGTTATCCCTCACCTCGAATAGCTCCGAGCACTTTATCCAGCTCTCGTAGAACGTCGTGTCGCGCGCGGGGCTGAATTGTCACAACCCACAACTCGGTAGGATGAAGGCTGTGAAAGCTCAACAAACCGAGAATCTCCCAGCTTCAGCCGTGGAGAGTGTCAACGTAGCTGCCACATCCTATGGGCTGAGGCCAGGCGAAATAACAGTCACGTCAATAAAATCCTGAGCGACGCGCGCCATTAGCACGCGCTAAACTTATATCCTCTCGGATGTATTCGAAATTGCTCTGATGCATTCCAGAGGAAAACGCGGCATAAGCTCGATAATATCCACAGTCATAATCGTAGCCGTGGCCCTAACGGTGGCGATCGCATCCGCCTTTTGGGTCGGTGGCCTAGCTACGTATTTCACCCGCTTCGACAAATTCGAGGTCATTAGCTCCTATGCGACTAGGGATGAAGAGAGAAGGTCGTATGAAATAACATTAAAGTTCAAGAACACGGGTTCCGCCGACACAACCGTAATCGCGATCTTCCTTAACGGCAAACCCCTGAGCGACTTCTGGAGTGCGGTTCTCGTGAACGGCACCGACTTCGACAATGTACTCGTCAGGGCCGGAGAGACCAAGTTCATCGTGATATCGCTATTAGATGAATACATTAACGGTGTGCATAGCGCAGCCTTGTCTTCAGGCCAACTTCTGGAGGTGGACCTGCAGACATCTAACGGCAAGATATACCTCTGTGCGGTAACCGTGCCCTAGACCTAAAGATCCGCTCCGAGCTTACCCTGCAGACATTCCGTCTTTACGCACCTCTTCCTCACCACGAAAATATCGGGATAATTCTCTTGAACCTCGGGGAAGGCCTGCGGCAGATACTGCCTGGCATTGTAGCCGAAGCCCTTCGATGGGAGGCACGCTGACACTTTACTTGGGTGAAACGCACCCGGAGGTTAAGGGGCTCGTACCGATATGTGCCCCAGTTTACCTCGAAGACTGGAGGTTACGATTACTGCTCCCCCTTATCAAACACTTCACCAATTACTACTCCGCTGAACCAAGTGACGTATTGGACAAGAGCGCGCTTGACAATCCCATAACCAGGGAGCACAGGAGGCGTTACGACAAGATAGCGCTACCCTGCCTAGTTGAGCTGCTGGCTCTGATAAGGGAGACCGAGAAGAGGCTCAGTTCGATAAGACAGCCCATACTAATAGCGCAGGCCAGGAAGGATCAAGTAGTACCTCCTGGCAACGCGGACTACATTTTCAGGAGCGTTTCCTCTATCGCTAAGCGGGTGCTCTGGCTTGAGAACTCAGGCCATGTGGCCACGATAGACTTCGACAAACGCATTCTTTTCAAAGAGGCTGCGGAGTTCTTCAAGTCCTTGAGCTCCTGAGGCATAGGGGCGCGCGGCGCGCGCTTAAATAACCAGATTCGGGGAAACGAAACAATCTTCTAAACGCCAACGGCTAAAGCGGTTCAACTCAGGTTTTTATACGTGCAGGGAAGCCCATAGCTATAGTAAAAGCTTACATTGCCCCAATGATTCTCTCCACCCCGGCAATCGTAACCTACTTAGGTAGCGTTTTCAAAATTCACTGAGAGGAAAATAGACATGTGATAAAGAGTAGATGCATCTAATAGTTAGGAAGTCGGAAGAGATAGGATATGAAATCACCCGGTTTCAGAACCTTGGATTCTTCACCTCTCCTCCATAAAGCGCGCTATGGTGTTAACGAGTTGTAAGTAAGGTTTAAATACTACTTTAAAACTAGTTTTATTAATGACTGAGAAAATCACTTCCCTGAAAATCGATCCCGAGCTTTGGAAGGAGGTGAAACTACTTGCGGTAAAAAGGGGGGTTACTCTTAAAAGTTTGGTTGAAGAATTGCTTACCCTTGAGGTTGAGGGAGAAGAATTTCTCGAAGGCGAAATACGAGCTTCAAAGGAACTGTTGACAGCTTTAGAAGAAAGAAGGAAGGAAGGAAGAGCGCCTTTTGTCATCAAATCGAAGAAAAGTGCTGTTGAACTCGTAAGGGAAGGGAGGGGAGAATGAAAGTAAGTTGGATACTCCAAGCTACTACGTTGACACTAGCCTCATAATAGCCAGGTATAAACCGTCGGATGAACTGTACGAGGATTCTAATGCGTTTTTTGAAAACGATTTTAACTTCGTGATATCCCCGATTACACTCGTTGAATTATATTGCGTTCTCTCGAGGTTGAGGAATGAGCTTGACATTCCGTTCCAAGCAGAACCTTTAACGGATACATTGGTGAAATTCATAATGAAAGACTGTAGGCTTAAGTTAATATCGAAAAGTTGTTGCATAAAAAGGGATTTTGCTGGATATGCTTGTAGAATTAGTTTGGAATATTATGTTGTGACTAGGCTGGCAGACTCATTAGGCCTTAGAACACTGGACATGCTCCACCTGTCTTATGCGTGGATTCTTAAGAAAACATCTGGCATAAATCTATTTGCCACTGGAGACGAAGAAATACTTGAAAAAGCAGAAGGCATAAGGAAAAGCCTTGGTATCAAAGTTTATCATCCGAAACAAGCAGTGCGAGCCTAAACATATGCTATACTTCAGGAAAAGGACAAGATGTTGAATACCGTCATCATTTTCCCCTTCGCTTTAAATTCAATAAGCTTCCTCAACTACCTTCTATACCGTTCTTATCTTCTCCATCTCATTTCGGCAGGAGAACGATCTCTGGACCATATCGAGATCAAAGAGGAAGAAGTAAAGATAAACATCACGGCTTAAAGCAAATTGGATTAGCACTTTTAGTTTCTACTGATTTTCATATTCCTTTTTTTACATACGATTTATCCGGGGAATGTTCATGATACTGTTGAATTTAAAGTAATTACAGAAGAATTGGTTAAGAGATATAAAATTTTCTCAAAAAATTGTCATGATATCACCATTGTATATGATAAGGGGAACAATTCATTACAGAATCAAGAATTAATTGATACTAGTATGCGTAGAAGGGGCTGTATTGAATTGACGAATAGCTCTGTAAGTAAAAAGCGACCTCGAAGAGGGAGGAGGCGCGCGCTCTCTATGTCAGGCTTCTCTTCCCCAACTTTAGCAACCCTGCAGACTAATCCTTTATTAACCAGCTCGTTAACTATCCAGTAAACGTAATACCCGTGCTTTACGCTCGGCCTCTTACCCTTAAGCTGGTATGAAACCAAAGGCCTACCTTTTCCAACTGGTACTCTAACCTTTTCAATTACCCCTTTAGAGATTAGCCTGCTAACTACTTCGCTGTACTTCTCCTTATTCCAGCCTAAGATTTCTCTCCTCTCCGTCATTGGAACAAAATGGTTTCTCCTTTATGCTTTCTAAGAACTCTTGCTCTAATCAGTTAGCTCCACTTCTACTCTTGATAAATACTTCCTTATTTCCTGTTTAGATATCGGCTTAACCATAACTTCTGGCGCTGTTATGACGAAAGGCCCTTTGCTTGCTGGCGACTTTACTATTGCCTGCCTCTGCTCAAGCTTACTTATGATCTGGCTTAAGTATTCTTCAGCAGTATTCGAGCCATAGCCCAATAATCCGCATGCCGTTGAAATATCCTCAGCATCTTGAAGCCTGAAGATGAAAACGTTCTGAGAATTCTTCCTTATGTCGTCTTCAATATTAGCTGAAGATTGAGATATTATGACCAAGCTTTCTCCTCTTTTTCTCAGCCTAGCCGCAAACTCCGTAGTAGCCCAGGTATCTGTTACAACAAGCTTTCTCAGTATTTTCGGAGCAGCGCGCGCTTTCCCCTGAACTCGTTGTTTCCATAAGGCCCTCTTTCAGGGTAAGAAACTATCGAGCAATTCACATAATCACCTTTAATCCTATTTTCTCGCTCTTCTCGCAGTTTTCGCATAATAGCATTCTAGCTAGCATGCCGCGCGCGCTGAAAGCAACGATCCTGCCAATTTTATATTCCTTCATAACACCAATTAATTGTCAAGGTTTGCGCACGCTAATGGAACACTTCGGATTTCACTTTAAGGAAAATCTATTTCGGGATTGCTAAAACTTTCATGAAAGCAATCGAATGGGAAGCAACTATGTTGTTTTTAAGACAGGAAAAACGATAGTAACTTACCATTCAAGCAAGTAAGCTCCAAGTTTATCACCTAATAACTTGCTTAAGGGCAAGCATGAGCCTTTAAAACCTTGAGTTGACAGTCTCCTCTTTCAAGAAAAGTTTATTTACTGTTTTCGACACAAAAAAAATATGGGCATAGTTTATATAGAGGGCCTAGTAAAATGGGGAGAAAAAGAGGAGAAAGTTAGGTTTCTTGTTGATTCGGGTGCCACCTATACTGTTCTACAACGTAATGTATGGGAGCGGTTAGGACTTACCCCAAAGAGAACGGTTGAACTTGTCCTTGCGGATGGCTCCACAATTTCTCGTCAACTTTCCGAAACGATGATAGAGCTCCCTCCGTACGGACAGTACTACAGCCCAGTAATTCTGGGCGAGTCTGAAGACGAAAACTTGCTTGGTGCAGTAACTCTCGAAATATTTGGATTGATGCTAGATCCTCTGAAAAGAGTTCTAAGGCCAATTAGAGCAATTCTTAAGTAGAGTTCTTTTTAGCGAGCGCCATTTAGTGGCCTAGCCCAAAAAGATCTTAAGCTTCTAGTTCTCTACGCCACCCGACGAACTGGTAAAATGCAAAGATTTGCTTAAAGACTCTGACATAACTAGCGCGTGTTCATAACCAGACAGCTAGATTTCTCCAGCCAATCATTTCACAGCTTGTCTACAGAAGACTTCGTAGTAGCTCCACTTCACGAAGTTTATACCCCCCGCGCGCGGCCGTCGGAGTGGGCCGTGTGTACGTGAAGCTCCAGCTTAAGGATCAAGGCCCTCGCCCTCGCATTCTAAGTTCCCGAAAGGTCCTCGCCTTGGGTATTAAGTTATCCCCTAAGACCGGGTGCGAGCCCCATCCCAAGAGGATGCCATCGTCCGTGGAGAGACAGAGATGATGGACTTCTCCTGACACACCGACCGCAGCCCTATTCCAGCTCTCGAGCTGAACTTCATGCGCGGACATACGCGTGTCGAGCGGCCGCGCAGCTCCGGAAGCTTTCAAATCGCCGGTGCGGCGTAGCCCATGAGCTCCTTGAGGCCGTCCTCCAAGCCGATGCGCGGCATGTAGCCCAAAAGCCTCCTCGCCTTTGACACGTCGGCCCTGCTGTGCCGTATGTCCTCGGGCCTCGCTGGCTCGTGCACAGGCTTGAGTTCCTTCCCGGCTATCCTCAGAACGAGCTCCGAAAGTTGTTTTATGCTCGTCCCTCTCCCGCTCCCGATGTTTATCGTCTCCCAGGTTTCGTTGTCCATGACCCTGAGTATACACTCGACCACGTCGAGTACGTGCACGAAGTCCCTCGTCTGCTCGCCGTCGCCGTATATGACCGGCGGCAACCCCTGCCTAACGCGCTCGACGAACTGCGTTATGACGCCCGCGTAGGTCCCTGCCGCCTGCCTCGGGCCGTATACGTTGAAGAGCCTCAATATCGCGATGCCCATCTTGCCGAGCCTGCTGTAAGTCCTGCAGTACTCCTCCGCCGAGAGCTTGCTGGCAGCGTATACGGAGAGGGGCCTCGTCTCGTGCTCCTCCTTTATCGGGAGGCTCCGTGGATTCCCGTAGACTGCGCAAGTCGATATGTAGACGAACTTACCGATGCCGAGCCTCGTGGACTCGTTGAGCAGGTTGAGCGTGCCCGTCGAGTTCACCTCGTTGTAGAGCAGAGGCCTCTCCATCGACTCGCGCACGCTCGTGAGCGCCGCGAGGTGCACGACAACCTCGGCGCCCTTGAGCGCCGACCTGATCGCCATATGGTCCCTTATGTCTCCCTCCACGAACTTCACGCGCTGCAGCACGCGACTGAGGTTCTCGAGCTTCCCCGAGCTCAGGTTGTCGAGCACGCTCACCTCATCGCCCCGGCTCACGAGCCTCTCGACCAAATGGCTCCCGATGAAGCCAGCACCGCCGGTTACGGCAACCCTCATTTCACACGGCCTCCCCGAAGGCATTCCTCGGATGTTTGAGAAGCACAGCGCGTACCTTCAGCATAAGCCGGAGTCCTAGGCCGACAGGGCATCCTCGGCACCTCGTCTTCCACCGCCCCCCTCAACGATCGACACCACCTCGCTAATCCACCACAACGCTCAGCGGTTCCCTTCCTCTGAGCAATATCCCTCGCCGAGCGCGCGCTTTTGAATAGGAAGATTCGATCTTCATGTCACTTCGTTACACATAAAGTACGTTTTAGGTATTAAGACTTATGCCTGTGTCGGTGCCGATATGGAAAAACAAAACACGCTAATAATAGCTTACTTCAATGAACGAAGTCATATGCACTGTTCAAAATCTGTCTACCGATACAACCTCTGAAATTGGTTTCCTCCATCCGGGCTCCGTGAAACCCTCGCCCTCCGGATAGCCTAGAGGCGTTATGGCTACGACGTTGACTTCCTCAGGCACAGCCAATATCCTCTTGACCTCGTCGTTGTCGAAAGCCCCGATCCAGCAAGTGCCCAAGCCTTCGGCTCTGGCGGCCAGTATGAGATGGGTGAACGCTATGGCGACATCGACGAGCATGCTCATCGGACCCATGTAGCCTCCCCTGTTCCACTTTATATCGTAGCCGCATGCTACGACGACCACTGGCGCGGTCGCTATGAAGCCTTGGTTTCCGCAGGCGCGGGCTAGCTGCATTTTAGTAGAATCGTCCTTCACGATGACGAACTTCCAAGGTTGGCGGTTTGAACCCGAAGGGGCTATCCTGGCGGCTTCAAGAACCCTGTTGAGGGCCTCCTCCGGTATGGGGTCCGGCCTATAGGATCTTATGCTCCTCCTAGTCCTTATGACCTCGTAGAAGTCCATCTCTACGTGCAGAAATCAAGAGCCGGATATATATGCTTGAAAGCCGCTGGGAAAAATCGAGCTTTCCCCAATCTGAGTTGTAGGCTCATTATGCTAAAAAAATATTGCTAGCGGCGCGCAGCTGGGCCCGTTTGTCGTCGGATGCGGGGTCTATGCCTTGACCTTGATCTTACTAAGCTCAGCTGCAGATTCTTCCCTTGACGAGAAAGGCTTTATTCTTATGCTGAAGCGCACAGGTTCTGGCGGTATCTGGTATTTAGGCAGAGTGTCAGGCCCACAGCTGGCCCCGCCGAGGCCGGACTGCCTGTAGTCGATGTTCAGCGTTATGTAGTCGCGCCTCTTGAGCTCGAAGGTGTGCTTTGCCCTGTCGAAGTCCTCGGCAGTGAATCGGTGGGCGCTCAGCTCGAAGACGGGCATGCCGACCACCAGAAGGCCCAGGCCATCTCCGCTCGTCAGCGATGCCCAGCGTACGTCCGTCTTGTTCCCGTTCTCCTGCGGCTTTATGTAGGGCACGTACTGGTCGTCCACGCTGCCGCTGTAGACGCCGACGAGGGCGCCCTCCTTGCGATCGCAGTAGTTCTCATGCGGCCCGCGGCCGTACCATGTGAGCGTGTCGTAGCCCTCGGGGATGTTGAAGCGCAGCCCTATCCTTGGGAGGGGGGGCAGCTTCTCGCTCGGCTTCACGTCCGTCTCGATCACCACGTCGCCGCTCCCGTAGATGCTGTAGACATGCTTGCACTCGAAGCCCTCTCCCACGTCCGGCGCCTTAACGACAACATCCACGTGCACGCGCACCAGCTGGGAGCTGACCTTCTCAACCCTAACTTCCTTGACAGCGTGCGCCACGCGGTCCAGGCCGAACTTGCGCCACTCGAACGCCATCCTCGCAGCGTCGTTGTCGGTGGGTGCTCGCCACACGTTGAGGTAAGGCCCTTCCCTCACGAGCTCGGAACCCCTGTAGTTGAGCGAGGTGATGCAGCCCTTCAACTTGTCGAACACCAGCTTGAAGTCCTTGCCCGAGAGGACCACCTGCTCCCTCGAGTCCTTCACACGTAACTTTGGCATGTCCTCGGTCTTGAGCATCGGGCTTGGCGGCACCTCAAACGGCACCTTGAACTGCGCGAAAGCCACCTCGTGTCCCCTCTCGGCCCACTTCGTGTCGTCAGACAGCCTCGCCCTAAGCACAAGCCAGTACTCCGCACCCGGCTTAAGTTGTGGGGTCCTGAAAGGTACTGTGAGGACATCGTTCCCCCTTGGCGGGGTGCGCAGCTTGGGCAGCTTTCCGCTCTGAATGACGGTGCCGTCCTCGCACAGTTCCCAGTGGAGGTCTAAACCGCCGAGGTCTGAGAAGTCATACCTGTTCACGACCCTTATCAACCCTGAACTAACGTCCACAGCCTCGAACTCGACCGGCTGGAATATCTTCTTGCACTCCCACATCGCTGGATGCGGTTTCCTGTCTGGCCAGACCAGTCCGTTAATACAGAAGTTGAGGTCGTTGGGCTTGTCGCCAAAGTCTCCTCCGTAGGCCCACCACTCCTGCCCGTTCTCGGCCTTCCTCTTCAGCCCTTGGTCGACCCAGTCCCATATGAATCCCCCGCAGAGGCGCTTGTGGCTGTAGATCGCCTCCCAGTACTCCTTTAGGTTTCCTGTGCTGTTGCCCATCGAGTGAGCGTACTCGCACATTATCACTGGCCTGTCATCGTTCGGGTCCTCCGCAAGCTCTATGAGGGAATCGATGGTCGGGTACATGACGCTCACGACGTCCACCACCTTGGGCACGCCCTCGCGAACGTGTATTGTGCCCTCGTAGTGCACGAGGCGCGTCGGGTCATAGCTGTGTATCCAGCCCGCTGCTGCAGCGTGGTTGTGGCCATAGCCGGACTCGTTTCCCAGCGACCACATTACGACGCAGGGATGGTTCTTGTCCCTCTCGACCATCCTGACGCAGCGCTCCATGAAGGCGTTGAGCCAGCTGGGGTCGCTTGCGGGCTCGACGTAGTGCTCTGGCACCTTGCTCATGAGCTCTCCCCAAGAAACCCTTCCCGTGAACACGTCCTCCATGAGCTCCCTCCAGGACTTGCCCGTCCTCCTCTCGAGCTCCTGCATACTCCTCGAGAAGCCAGTGAGCCCATGACACTCTATGTTCGCCTCGTCGATGACGTATATGCCGTACTCATCACAGAGGTCGTACCAAGCCGGGTGGTTGGGGTAGTGGGAGGTCCTGACGGCGTTGAAGTTGAAACGCTTCATGAGCTTCACGTCCTCGACCATCGACTCAAACGTGATCGCCTTCCCCCTCACGTCGTCGTGCTCGTGCCTGTTAACACCCCTGAACAGGACGGGAACCCCGTTTATCAGCACCTTGCCGTCCCTCACCTCGACCTTGCGGAACCCTACCCTGCACCTCTCCACCTCAAGCTCTAGGCCCCTTTCATCCCGCAGCGTCAGCAGGAGCGTGTAGAGGTGCGGTTGCTCCGCCGACCACTTCCTAGGATTCTCCACCCTCTGCTCGAAGTCCAAGAATATCTCGGTCCTCGCGCCGACGCAGCCCACCTGCTGGGCGAGGGGCCTCTCGAAAACGGGCCTACCCTCAGGGTCGAGAAGCTTGAGCTCAAGGCTACAACCCTCGACCTGAGCATCAGAGTAATTCCTGACGCTAGCCCTGACCTTGAGGGTCGCGTCCCTGTAGTCGCCGTCGAGCTCGGTTCGGACGAAGAAGTCCCTCACGTGGACGTTTGGCGTGCACACGAGGTATACGTCGCGGTGGATCCCGCTCATGCGCCACATGTCCTGGTCCTCTAGGTAGCTTCCGTCGCTCCATCTGATGACCTGGACCGCCAACGTGTTTCCACCGCCGAAGCGAACGTAGGGTGTGACGTTGAACTCCGCCGGCAGGCGGCTGTCCTCGCTGTAGCCGACAAACCTGCCGTTCAACCACGCGTAGAAGGCGGAGTCCACACCCTCGAATACGAGGAAGACCTGCCTTCCGCTCCAGGCCTCAGGCACCTCGAACGTCTTCCTGTACAAACCCGTTGGGTTGTCGTCGTGCGGGACGCGCGGCGGGTCAGGCCTAAACGGATATGCAACGTTCGTGTATATGGGCTTGTCGTACCCGAGCATCTGCCAGTTGCTCGGCACGGGTATCTCGTCGAACCCCTTTGTGTCGAAGTCCTCCAGCGGGAACTCCTTCGGCACGCTTCCAGGGTTAGGGACCAGTTTGAACATCCATTCCCCGTTCAGGCTGATGAACCATGGCGACCTCTCCCTAACGCCAGAGAGGGCGGAGCCCTCGTCTGGATAGGGTGTTATCGGGACGTGTGCGGGCTCTCTGTTCCTCTCAACGACTTTCGGGTTTTCCCAATCCGGCAACTCCTCAGCGCTCATCTTCCCGTGCTCTAGCTGTCGGCGAGGCTATAAAAAACGCACGCAGTGGGTCGAGCGCAAACCTTTCTGCCTGGCCGGTGGCAGGCGGTCGCGAAAGCCCTATTTTATACAAGGAAGAGCGAACTTGAGAAGAGCTGGAGTGGCAATTCGTGTCGAAATCACGGCTGAAGCTCGTGGCCTTCTCATCAAAACTCGATAAGAAACATTTCAAAACCGTCAGCGCTTGCCCGTTAAGGGAGCCCTGTCATCTCCCGAAACCCGCCGCCTTACCCCTTTGCTCTGGCGACAAAAAAGGCAAATATATGGATATTTGAACTTTTTTGAATGTTTTTCAAGCTTTGAGTGCAATGCTGAACATTATATGCGTAAAAATAACTTAAAATCGTTGAAAAAGGCTTATTTACCCACGTTTTCTACATTATGCCGAAAATGTTGGCGGTGAAGATGTGGCGTAGAGTCGGTGTGTGCGCTTTCTTAATACTACTATTCTTCTCACAAGCGCGAGCGCTGAAGGAGTAGAGCTTAAAACCGATAAGAGTGAGTACAAGGTAGGGGAGTTGGTTACCTTTTCGGGTTCTGGGTACTTACCTTCTGGCACTCGTTACAACATAACAATAGCTTGGGTTAACAAGACTGAGGAGATAGAAGAGATAGAGGTGGTGGTAGGCTTCGTAACATTTAATTCAATAGAGGAAGAAGGTGTTATGCCCAATGCCGTTACATGGTCGATACCATTTGATGCACTCGATGGCACCTATGTGGCACGTGTATACAATATAACTGATGAAGACCAATTTGAGGATTTGAAATCCTCTACAGAGTTCTTCATTAACGCATCGGAGGCAGCCAAGCTTGAATATGCCTCAGGAGTCCTCGAAGATCTAATTGGGACCATCGAGGGAGGCGTGGGAGCTGATGAAGAGGGCTTAATTCAAAGCTTGCTCAGCAGCCTCGAGAACGCTGCCAAGAAGGTCGAAAATGCCACCAACCTGCTGGCGGATGGGGAATACAAAAGGGCCGCGAACCAGCTGAGGGCAGCCAGGAACATGTTGACTGCCTTCGTGCACAAGGTTGTTGCGCAGACTGACCGCATAGGCAAAGATCTAGCAGACGAGCTCATACAGAAGGCGATGGGTCTGCTTGGCAAGGTGGACTCGTTGCTCGGGACGCTGTTTGAGGAATCCGTACCAGCGGGTAAGAGGCTCTCGATCAACATGAGGCGGACCTTAGCAAAGCAGGAGTTGGGCCTCTGCGAACTCGTAATAAGGAAGCATATCGAGGGAACAGAAGACGAGGAGGAGCTGATGGCCTTCTTGAACTCCACAGTCGCTAGGTTGGGGCAAGTAATTAACCAGTCCAAGACAAAGAGGTCTGAGCTAGGCGCGCTTGACTTGAACTTGTCCGACATCGCCATGGAGCTTGAGGGGCTAGACCAGGTGACGAACAACACCCTCCATCTATTCGAGGTGCTCATGAGGCAGGTTGAGAAGAAGGGCGAATTGAACCCTGGCCTCGCGAAGAAGCTCTCGGAGATCATCGCCTCCACCTCTGATGGGGAAGAAGGGGCGCAGGAGCTGTCGAGGCGCGTTGGCAAGGACCTCGAGGAGATCAGGGGGAAGGCGTGGGGGCGGAGGGGCACCCCGCCGGGCAAAGAGAAGCACAAGGGCAAGGGAGGCGGAGGTGGGGGATAGCATGCAGGAGCAGGAGGGGAAGCCGCTAAGCGAGAAGAGGATCGAGAGAGCCAAGTTCGAGGTAACCTACTGCGGGCTCGGCGAGAGAGGACTTGAGGAGGTGAGGAGGTTCATAGGCGTCGTTGAGGAGAACATGGTCCTGCTCCGTCTAAGGGAGGATGTGGTAAAGGTCCTCGAGGACGTGATCGCGGCCGAGAAGTTCTTGGAGTGCGTCTCGCACTCCGAGTACCAGACGCCTCTTACGGTGCTCGCTAAGGAGATGAATATCGATGAGAGTCACGTGCGTAGGTTCATAAGGTCCTTCAAGGAGCTGCCGCTGCAGGAGCTGGTGGGATCTGACGTCTGCCTGCTCAGCACAAGAGATTCCCCCTCCCCCAGGCAAAGGGAAACATCGCGCAAGTAGCCCAACGCGTGTTCACCGTCTCCTGCCTCTGAAGCATTCCGCGAGTTGCTATCGACAGGACTCGCGCCTCGGCACTATGGTGTCGACACAGAAGTCTTCAATGTCTGGAAGGCCCTAGAGTCGCGGTCCGTTGCCACCGGTGTCCCTAGAGCTATTGTCATCCGGGTCGCTCTTGGCTACGACCGGGATGGCACCGAACTGTATCTCGTAGAGCTTCGCGTAGGCACCCCCCTTGGAAAGCAGCTCCTCGTGGCTTCCCTCCTCGACTATCCTGCCGCCCTCCAACACTATTATCCTGTCCGCCAGCCTCACGGTCGAAAGCCTGTGCGCTATCAGCAGACAAGTGCGGCCCCTCATGAGCTTGACCATCGCCTCTTGGAGCATCGATTCGGTGTAAGGGTCGAGGCTGCTGGTGGCCTCGTCGAGTATCAGTACCTTTGGGTTCTTCAACATCGCCCTGACGAAGCTTATCAGCTGTCTCTGCCCTACGGACAGGTTTCCTCCTCCGGGGGAGATGACCGTCCTGTAGCCCTCCGGAAGGCCCGAGATCATGCCCTCGAGCCCGAGCGCCTCCACAACCTTCTTCACCTCCTCCTCGGATGCCTCGGTCCTCCCGATCCTTATGTTCTCGAGCACCGAGTCGTTGAAGAGTATAGGCTCCTGCGGCACGAGCGCGACCTGTCTCCTCAGGGACCTGAACGTGAACTCCCTTACGTCGTGGCCGTCTATGAGCACCTGTCCGGAGTCAGCGTCGTAGAGCCTCATCACCAGGTTGGCCAGCGTCGTCTTTCCCGCGCCCGTCGGGCCCACGATCGCCAGTATCTCGCCCGCGTTGACCCTGAGGTCGAGGCCCTCGAACACCCTGTTCTCGCCGTAGCCGAAGTGGACATCCCTCAGCTCAACCTCGCCCTTCACTATCTCCATATCCCTCGCCCCCTCAAGCTCCTTCACCCTCGGCTCGGTTCTCAGGAACAGGTAGACCCTCTCCGCCGCGGCGAGCGCTGACTGCAACGTGTTGTAGAACGTCGTCAGGGTGATGACCGGCCTGAAGAACATGTCCGTGTAGCTGTAGAAGGCTATCAGCGTCCCTACGCTGAGCTCGCCTGACGCGACGAGGCTGCCGCCGTAGACTATCAGCAGCACGGAGTAGATGGCCCTTATGGCGTCGAGAGAGGGACGCACCATCGCGAAGGCTATCCTTGCCTTGAGGTTGGCCTTCATCGTATCTCTGCTAACCCTGTCGAACTCGTGGGAGTCGACGTCCCTCCTGCTGGCGAAGGACTGCGAAACCCTCGAGCCCGAGACCCCCTGCTCCACATTGCTCGTCAGCTCGCTTATCTTCTCCCTCGTGAGCCTGTAGGCCCTCCTCGTCTTCCTCGCCAGGTAGACCGACACGAGCACTATCGCCGGGAGGACCGAGAAGGTCGCTAGGCTCAGCTGAACGTTGAGGCTCAGCATGGCGTAAACCGCGCCGACGATCGAAAGCGCACCCACGAACGCCTCTATCGCTCCCGAGGTGGCGACGTCGCCTATAGCGCTTATGTCGCTTGCTATGAGCGATATCATCTTACCGGTCCTCTCGCCGCTCATGTAGGCAACGTCCATCTCCTCGATGTGCTTGAACGTCCTGCCCCTCAGCCCGTAGAGTAACCTCTGGTTCACCTTCCCCGTGAGGTAACCTCTGAGGAAATCCGAGAACCACCTCGCCAGGGCTAGGACGGCTATGAGCGCGGAGTAGAATGCTATCGTGCCCACGTCCCCGGCAAGTATTCCGCGGTCTATCAAAACCTTGCCCAGGTAGGGGCTTATTGTCCCGAGCACGATCGAGGTCACGGCGGACGCGACCAGCACTGCCACCGAAAGCCTCATCGGGGATAGCTGGCCCACGAGCCACCTGAGGAGCACCGCGGATGGGACCTCCTTCGGCTTCCCCTCCATCTCCGCCGCTTGTCTGAAGTGCCAGCCCATCTAAGCCCTCACCTCCTGGTGTGCGTACTGCGAGAGGTAGAGCCTCGCGTAAATCCCCCCGCGCCTCACGAGCTCCTCGTGGGTACCGTCCTCCACGACCTTGCCGTCCTCCACCACTATTATCCTGTCCGCCAGCCTCAACGTCGAAAGCCTCTGCGTTATTATGAAGACCGTCCTGTTCCTGACAAGCTCCTTCAGGGCCTCGTAGATCTCCCTCTCGGTCTCGGCGTCTACGCTGGAAGTGGAGTCGTCCAGTATAAGTATCGACGGGTCTATCAACAGGGCCCTCGCGATCGCGACCCTTTGCCTCTGACCGCCAGAGAGCGTCACCCCCCTCTCCCCTACGGGCGTGTTGTAGCCCTCGGGGAGCGACGCTATGAAGTCGTGGATCCTCGCGGCCCTCGCAACCCTCTCTATCTCCTCCTGCGTAGCGTTCGGCTTCCCGTACGAGATGTTCTCCCTGATCGAGGTCGGAAATAGGAAGACGTCCTGGTGGACTATCCCTATGTTCCTCCTGAGCGAGCTAATGCTCATGTCCCTTATGTCGAAGCCGTCTATCAATATCCTGCCCTCCTGCGGGTCGTAGAACCTGGGTATGAGCTTCACGATGGTGCTCTTGCCCGAGCCCGTTGCCCCCACTATTGCGACCCTCTCCCCCGGTGAGACCTTGAAGCTCAAACCCCTCAGTATCGGCTTCTCCTTGTCGTATCCGAAGGTGACGTCCTCGAACCTGACCTCGCCGTTGACGCGGCCGACATCGATCGCCCCGGGCCTCTCCTTTACCTCCGGCTCGGCGTCGAGTATCTCGAAGACCTTTCGCCCCGACACCATAGCCTGCTGGTAGTTTGAGAGCATGAAGCCCATCGTCATGATGGGCCATATCAACATCCCGAGGTACATCGTGAAGGAGACAAGGCCGCCCATGCTCAGCTGGCCCGACACTATCTGAAGCCCGCCGTACCAGTAAATCGCCGCCGTGCCCACGCCGAATATCAAGCCTATGGTGGGCCAGGTTAGGGCGGCGAGCTTTGTGGTCCTGATCCCCATTTCGTATATCGACCTGTTCCTCTCCTCAAACCTCCTGAACATCTCGTCCCCGACGTCGAGTGCCTTGACAACCCTGAAGCCCGCGACGAACTCCTGCACGGTGGCGTTCAACCTGCTCACCTCCACCCAGATCTTCTCGAACAGAGGTCTCACATAGCGGTTGAACGTGAGCGAGATGACGGCTATGAAGGGCGTGATGGAGAACGCCACAAGTGCCAGGTTCCAGTTAGTGAAAACGAGCACGGTGCCCACCGCTACCAGCATGCTGATACCGCGCACGAAGTTCGGCAGGGCGAACCCGAGCATCCTGCCTATGTTGTCGGTGTCGCTCGTTACCCTGGTTATTATCTGGCCGGCGTCAACCCTATCGTAGAAGCTGTAGGAGAGGTCCTGAAGGTGCCTGTAGACATCCATCCTGAGCCTGTAAACAACCCTCTGCGCGTTCAGCTCTCCCAAGTACTCCATGCCGAATGAGATCGCGCCTCCCGCGAGCGTCAACGCGAGGATGACGCCAGCGTAAAGCCAAAGGTCGGAAGTGTTTCCTGCCACTACGAGGTCCACAACCCTGCCCGCCACCAGGGGGGAAACGAGCTCAAGGGCCGCGCTGACCATCGTTAGCGTCATCGCAGCGAAGAAGGCCATCTTCTCCCTCATGACATACCTGAAAAGCCTGCGAAACGCCCCATCGCCCCTTTTGGAGCTCAATCAAACCATCACCATTATTGATATATCACGACATGTCGCAACCATATTTAAACTTTATTTTTAAAGTAACGAGGAGCCATATTTGGCGATTTTTTACCGGAGTATTGCATAAGCGTGGAAAGGTTCTACCTATTTTACCTCTACTCTCTCGGAGGCGAGCATGAACTCCCTGCCTGAGCGGTGTAAGAGCGGCTTGAAATCCGTTGTCTCCACATGCTCTTCCAGAACCCTGCCTACGACCAAGAAGTGGTCCCCGAACTCCCTCATGAACTCCACACCGCACTCGAGCTGCACGGGGAACGACTTTAGGAGCGGTGGTTTAACCTTCCTTGCGCTCTCCGCCTTCAACCCCAACAGAGAGAACTTGTCGACATCCCTGCCGGACCTTGTCCCGCAGGCCCATACCAGTTCGAGCATCTCAGCCGTCGGGATAGCGAGCACGAACTCCCCGACCTCGGTCAGGTTCCTGTACGTATGTCTCTTGGGCGAGACCGCAAAGGCGACGTACTTCGGCTCGAAGCTAACGGGCATCAAGAACGAAAAGGCCGCGACGTCCGGAACGCCCTTCGAGTCGCAGCTCACGACCAAACCCGTGACCCTCGGAAATATGATCCTGCTGATCCTCTCCATGGGTTCCCGGTAAGGGTTGGCAAATTTAAGCTTCTGCGCCCACGCTCGCGCCGAGGGTTCTCAGGCAGCCGTCTGCTCCGGGAATTCCCCCTGCGTCGACTTCCGCACCTTTCTTGGGCGGCCATCCGATGGCTTGGTGTCTCCTCCTCTCTGCAAAGGCCTTTTGCTTCGAGATGCACTATTTCCGTGAGCATCACAGATAAATAAACGTCCTTGTAAAAAGGGGGCAGAGGAACCTGAGGGACGTTCACGCTTGAGAAGGGTCGGTGTCGTGCTCTGCGCCTGTGGTTCGGCGGTCGGCGGGCGAATAGACCTCGTTAGGGTGGCGGAGGGCTGCAGGGCATCGCCCCTGGTCCGAGATGTGCTCATAAGCGACCAGCTCTGCAAGCCAGCTGGGCTGGGCTCGCTGGAGGAGTTCCTGAGGACGCGCGAGCTCGACTGCCTTGTGGTGGGTGCGTGCTCCTCAGCCCTACACGAACAGGCCTTCAGGGCCGAGGCCAGGAGCAGGGGGATACCTGATAGCCTCGTCGAGGTCGTTGACCTTAGGGAGCTTTGCTCGATGGTGCACGTCGACAGGGAGGCCGCGACGGGGAAGGCACTCAGGCTCCTGAGCGGGGCCGCCAGGAGGCTCTCGGTCTCACGCGCCGATCCAGCCGCATCCTACGCTGTCGTGAAGAGCGCCTTGGTTGTAGGCGGCGGGATAGCGGGCGTCCAGTGCGCGTTGGATATAGCGAACGCTGGATACAAGGTTTACCTGGTCGAGGCAGAGCCGAGCATAGGGGGGGTCATGGCCCAGCTAGACAAGACGATACCGACCTTGGATTGCTCTATATGCATGCCGGGTGATGAAGAAGTTGTTTTGCACGATGGCACATTCGTCACGCTGAGGGAGCTGGCCGACAAGCTCCTAGACGACGAGGGGTCAGACCAGCTGCTAACGTACTCGTTCGATGATTACTCCATTAAAGCATTTAAGGTGATTGCAGCTCAAAAGCTACCAGCCCCTAAAAAGCTTGTCGAGGTTCACACCAGTACCGGAGCGAAGATACGCTTCACCCCAGACCACAGAATCATGGTGGATACTCCCGTAGGTCCCTCGTGGGTTAAGTGCGAGGAGCTCAAAGTGGGCGATAGGCTGTACTCTCCGAGGAAGCTCAGCGTTCAGAGGCCTTCAGAAGGAAGGAGCAGGATTCGAACACTCGCACACGTGGGAGGTGGGAAGGCCCGCCTTGGCTCTCAAAAGCTCGATGAAAACGTGATGTACTTGCTTGGGCTGATCTCTTCTGGTGGGTGCATAGAGGACCAGAGGATCAGGTTTTGCAATGCTGAGAAAAGTCTTGTGCGATTATTTATAGACAACTATAAGAAAGCATTTCCAGGTAGGTCCACGTGTCTGGCTTCACTTGAAGATACTAAAAATTCTTGGAAAAATAGGATGGTTGTTCAAGTCGAGAACAAAATCCTCTCGGGGATGTCTGGAAAGCTAGGGGTGAAAGACGATCTGAAACCAATCTTTCGACTCGACGAGAATTTGATCGCTGCATTCCTGAGGGGCTTCTTCGACGGAGGTGGACATGCGAGGTTGATCAAGAGGGCAAAGTGGACGACATCGAAGATCGAGTTCACTGTTGGCGACAACTACGAACTTGGATATGGGCTGCACTTGCTCCTGAAAAGGCTCGGGATCTTAAGTAGAGTGCACAAGCACGATGGACGGGTGGTCGTCGACATTTCCGAGGAGGTAGACGTTTTAGAGTTTGTAGAGAAGGTGGGCTCAAATCACCCTAGAGGACTAGCCCGCCTCAAACGCATAGCACGGGGTCTTAAAAATCAAAAGGCCCGAGGTGGATTGTTCGAGGAAATGCCACTCGAATGCGGAGGGCTCATTTCGAGTCTAAGGAGAAAGTACAATATTCCTTTGAGGGTCTTCCCGCTCAGCCACTCCAACTTCATCAGGGTTGCTCGTCAGGAGCGCAGGGTTACGCGTGAGGACCTAGGTCGAATACTGGACGCGATCGAGGACATCGTCGACCCGAGCGATCCAGACCTCCTAAGGCTCAGGAAAATACTCAGCACCGAATTCTTCCTCGACAGAGTCAGAGATGTACAGATCGTAGCCTCGACAGACAACTATGTATACGACCTGACGGTGGACACCGCGCATTGCTTCGTTCCCAAAGGCGCTTTTGTGGTGAGCAATTGTATCGAGGGACCTAGGCTTTCTGAGGCCGGGCGTAATGGCAACATAGTGATAATACCGAACGCCGAGGTAAGGGGAGTTGAAGGAAAGGTTGGGGACTTCAAGGTCAGGGTGGAGGTCAAGCCGACCTACGTTGACCCTTTGAAGTGTAACGGGTGCGGCGCCTGCGTTGAGGTCTGTCCCGTATACCAGCCGAACAGGTACGATGTCAACCTAAAGCCCGTTAAGGCGATCTACTCGCCCTTCGCCCAAGCGGTGCCCCTGAAGTACGTTATAAACAAGGACGTCTGCACCGAGTGCGGCCTGTGCCAGAAGGCCTGCGGCCTCGCGGCCATAAACCTCAACGATGTGCCCAAGGAGTTGGAACTTCGAGTTGGCGCGATAGTGATCGCAACCGGTGCAAGGCTCTTCGACCCCAAGCTCAAACCCCAGTACCACTACGGCGAGTACGAGAACGTCCTTACGAGCATAGAGTTCGAGAGGGTCATATGCGCCTCGGGTCCGACGGGCGGCGAGCTGCTCCTGAGGGATGGGAGGCACCCGAAGAGGATAGCCTTCTTACAGTGCGTGGGCTCAAGGGACAAGACCGTGGGCATGGAGGACTGCTCCCTCTTCTGCTGCGCGGTGAGCATGAAGCAGGCTAGGCTCATAAAGGAGCACGACCCGGACGCGGAGGTCTACGTGTTCTACACCGACATCAGGGCGCAGGGGAAGGGCTGGGAGGACCTCTACGCCAGGGTCAGGGAGGACGGGGTCCGCTTCATCAGGTGCAGGCCCTCAGAGCTGAGGAGGAACGAGCTGAACGGCACGGTTGTCATACCCTACGAGGACTCCTTGACCGGTGAGCGCGGGGAGCTCGAGGTGGACATGGTCGTGCTCGCGCTCGGCATGTGGCCCAGCGATTCGACGGTCAAGCTGGCGAGGATGATGGGGCTGCAGACGAGGGGCCCTGGCTGGATAGAGGAGGCGCAGCCTAAGTTCAGGCCCCTGGAGACCTTCGCCGAGGGCGTTTTCGTGGCCGGAACTTGCCACGGCCCGAGGGACATATCGGAGAGCGTCATAGAGGGCTCGGGCGCCGCCGGCCTCGTGCTCTCGCTCTTCAGCAGGGACGAATTGAGCGAGGCCCCGCGCAGGGCAACCGTCGACGCGCAGAGGTGCACAGGCTGCATGCGGTGCCGGGAGGCCTGCGAGTACGGGGCGATCGCCGAGGAGGGCGGCAGGGCGGTCGTAAACGGCAACCTCTGCAAGGGATGCGGGGCGTGCGTGCCAGCGTGTTTCCAGGGGGCGATCTCGTTGAAGGGTTGGCATCAGGAGGCGCTCGCAGAGCAACTCAAGGGCTTGCTCGAGGCGACCTGAGATGGCGGAGGTTATCGCCTTCCTTTGCTGGTGCTCCTATTCCGGCGCAGACCGGGCCGGCGTCGAGAGGGCGGAGTACTCACCCCACGTGCTGCCGATAAGGGTGCCATGCACGGCCCTCGTCGACCCGGCCCTGGTCATCAAGTGCTTCGAGCGGGGCGCGAGTGGGGTCATAATATCGGCCTGCAAGCCGAGCGACCTGAGGCACGCGAGCCCGAGCAAGATAACGGAGGAGAGGGTCAGGGTTATAAGGGCGCTGCTCGAGTCCGTAGGGGTTGAGGGCGAGAGGCTGAGGCTCATCTGGATCTCCGCACCCGAGGGCCTCAAGTTCGCGGAGGAGGTCAACAGGTGCGCGGAGGAGCTGGCTGGGATGGGCCCTCCGAGGCTCTGGGTGAGAAGTTGAGCGCACAGGAGCGTCTTCGCGCGGTCGTCAGAGGCCTGCTGTCAAAGGGTGCGGTGGAATGCTTCATAGGTTTCGAGAGGGGTTCGGTCGAGGGCACCTCGAGGCCCTGCTTCGTCAGGTCAGAGGACGACGTCGAAAGGCTCGTTTGGGACAGGAGTTGCAGGGACAACCTAGTGAGGTACCTTCGTGGCATGAGCGGCAAAGTCGGCATCCTGGTGAAGGGTTGCGACGGCCTCGCCCTCGCCCGCTTGATCGAGGAGAACCAGCTCGACAGGGGTTCCATCTACGTGGTTGCGATCGAGTGCGGAGGCGTTGAAACCCCGCAATCACCGTACGCCAGCCACGGCGATGCGAAGCTGGCGGACCACTGCCTGAGGTGCAGGGGCAACATCTCGCCGGTCTACGATATGTTGATCGAGACGGGCGAAAAACCCCCCGTTGCCACCGCCCGCGAGGTAAAAGACCCCGTGCATTGGTCCGAGGAATTCCAGAGGTGCATAAGGTGCCTCGCCTGCGTAAAGGCCTGTCCGATGTGCTACTGCACCGAGTGCTCCCTGGACGGCTCGAAGCCGTGGCTCCTCTCGAAGCTGAGGCTGCAGGAAGAGCTCGTGACCTTTCACCTCGTCAGGGCGTTGCACATGGTAGGAAGGTGCTCGGAGTGCGGAGCCTGCGAGATGGCGTGCCCTGTCAAGATACCCCTCACGAGGCTCTACAGCTCTCTGAACAGGAGGGTGGAGTCCGAGCTTGGAGGCGCTCTTAGCTACGCGAGGTTCAAGCCTATTTCGTCCAGCTCGACGAAGTCGGAACGAACGTAGCATTTTGCGAAGTATTCGGAGGCGTAACGTAATATATCAAGATATATCAAGTTTTTTAACGAAGTAAGGAGGATGCTGCTTAACGTACTCTCTGAAAGCGCGCTATCAACCTGATAATCGAGGTCCGGATTGATTGAATTAGCCACAAATCGCTTAAACTTCTTTTTGTACACCCATTTGTCCCAGAATCACAAGAATTTATTAAATTAAAGCGCGTGTAATATTTCAAATATTCAGGATCCAAATACTGTAGCATTAGTGCCCTTATAAAGCGCTTTTGACCGGATGGAAAGTTTTTTAAATACAAAGCCTTTTTTTCTCTCGATAAAAATGTCTGAAGCTCCTGCAAAGGAGAAGGCAGAAGTTCCAAGCGCCGAGGTTGT
>Ga0078972_1006871_pt1 | contig 26260 bp, 21 predicted proteins | sample YelNatPaOPGAMG01_FD_67568 | JGI IMG/M metagenome (GOLD analysis project Ga0078972, IMG submission 67568) | Hot spring thermophilic microbial communities from Obsidian Pool, Yellowstone National Park, USA - OP-RAMG-01 (SPADES assembly) (version 2) | ecosystem: Environmental > Aquatic > Thermal...
ACCTTAGGAGGATATGGAGGATAATCGCCTGCAACTGCATATAAATCTATACTCGCCTTGAGCCCCGGGGCAAAACTCTTGAGTGCCTCTGACAGGTCAAGCCTTCCTATCACACCTATGGGCTTTGCCACACATTTATTTGTGGATGCGGCTACACAATACTTTCCGCCATTATAATCATTACAGGTAGAACCCGTAGGACAGGGCGGGTCGTTTTGACCACCGCAGGCTTCACAGGTCTGTTCTGCAATCATAGGTGGAATCTGTTCGGAGAGTTGCTTCTTGATATCGAGCTGTTTTATAATAATGTTCTTTATAAAACCCCAATCTGCGATATCACACAGTATTCCCCCGTCTATATTTATATCATCTCCACTAATAGACACATCCAGTTTGTCTGCTGGAAGGTCGAATGTCATAAAATTGGTAAATGGGTCGTCAAATAGTTTTACCTGAGCCTTTACATCTCTATTTTGTATGTTTGCTGATACATTGCAGGATACAGATGGTGTACAGAAACAGAATAATACACAAGTCCATGTACTCGCCTTAATACCTATCTTAGTGGTACTGAGATTTACATTTATCGTTGCATTTATGGTATCGGGGGCTACAAGGTCGAGTTTGACCGAATTGATAGTAAGAGTGGCAGAGCAATTACCGTTTGTACATATCTCAGTCTCACATCCGTGACTATCTTTACTCTTAGAATATGGAATCGGGAATGTCAATCCCTTTCCACCTGTCTGATCTTTCAAGAAGATATTGAGAATATCAGAAAGCCTCGTAGTCATAAAATTGATTGCATTCTGAGTGAGCCTTGCCTGAACCGAGTTTGGTACCTTCTTTTCGGCTTTGAATCCCATATCGGGCGGCTGGCCATTAGGGATAGGGGCTACACAGGAGCAGGACGAGGAGGAACTGCAACCTTTTATAAAGAACGCACCCAGTAAAGCCGATATCAATAAATAATAGAAAATTCTCTTCTTACTCATATCCACCTCCTATGGTAGGAATTATACCAAAAATAGTTTGCAATTGCATCAAAAAAACTTATGGTCAGAAAAGGCACAAGTTGCCTCAAGTTGCCTATTGACAAAGCAAAATTTTTTTGTAAATATTTATATACGGATGAGGGATTAACTCAGTGGTAGAGTGTCAGCTTCCCAAGCTGAAGGTCGCGGGTTCAAATCCCGTATCCCTCTCCATCCCCTTTTTCGAAATGCCCACTGCTAAAACAAAGTTGGATAATGATCTGCTCTTAAATTAGAGGAAGGCAGAAAAAAATTACAACTTAATTAAAATTTTGAGATAATCACTTTATCTCATCTGATACTACATAGGTACCTGAGAGTTTGTCGTGGAGTGCCTGCCCCTTCTCATCAACTATTATCCAGACATAACCTATCAAGAGGGTGAGGATATTCAAAACAAACAGGATATTCCTCAAAAACACCCTGTAAAAACTAACCCTGTATGAGTTCTTCTCAACGAGAGATAGCCCCAGAAGCATCTTACCTATGGTTCTTGAGGAGAGGTGGTGAAATATCATAGAATAAAAGAAACCGAAAAGGAGATTCAGGGATATAAAGGAGATGAGTAGATCCTCGAATTTTATACCCGCTCCAGTCTTGAATAGGATGTTTGGATTAATTGCAAAGGAGACACCTGCAAACCAGATTATGACAGAGCATATAAGGACAAGGGATGTATCTATTATGAGGCTCAAGAATCTCTGCAAAAAGGTGGCGGCGTAGAATTGTCGGGATATTATCTGCCCGCTCTCAATGGGTTGTGTCGGTTTCTCGACCTCCTCCTCAGAATCAAACTTCAAATCGGGCTTCTTAGAGGCATCCTTTGGGTGTACATCCTCATCCAGAAAGTCTATGTCAGTCTTCTCTACAAGGGTCTCCTTTTCACCACTTAAAGATATATCATCTGTCTTTATGTGTAAGAATACCCCCATTGAGTATGCCTTCTTACACTTCTTGCATACCTTTGCACCTGCATCATTAGGAAATCCACAGTATGGACATATATTATCCGCCATCGAGGTATCTCCTGCTATGCTCATATATTATAATACTGCAGATTACAAGAGGAATCGTCTCTGCCCTGAGGATATTCTCCCCTAAAGAGGCACAGAAAAAACCATTCTCAACGAATTGCTCTACCTCCTTTTCAGAGAACCCACCCTCAGGTCCCGAGAATATATTGAATGGCCTGCGATAATCAGCAACTCTATCAAAGAAATTGGATAAAGAATCCTTCGAGTAAGGGTGTAAGAAGAGATTGTTACCATTCAACTTCATATTAAATATCTCATCAAACCCTATTGCCTTTCTCACCTGAAGCGGGGGGATTCTTCTACACTGCAGTGCAGAGGATATGGCTATCCTTCTGAACCTCTCAAGCCTCTCATCCGTAATCCTTCTCAAATTGGAGTATTCACAATAGACAGGGGTTATACTCGTTGCACCTATCTCCGATGCCTTCTCTATGGCATAATCCATAGCACTCCCCTTGATGACCCCTATGTATAGATTTATCTCCAGACCATTCTTAGGTTCTGTCTGTAGCCTGACCAGATTCGTTATGAGATAACTCCTACCATCCCTGATCAAAATACCCTTATACACCTCATTACTGGGTGACAAAACCTCAACCTCAGATCCCTCACCCAACCTCAGGACATCCTTTACATAATGGACATTCTCAGGATCGAGCACTATCTGCCCACCCTCCACAGGCCCCTGATGGAAAATCCTCACCTTTCTCATATCTTCTTCAAGAGGAGACTTATCCAGTCATTGAGGAGGAGTTCATCTACAAACTCAAAGTTCTTAAAAGCCTTCAGAATCTCCTCCTTCTCTATGTTCAATATGCCTGAGAGGAATAGATATCCCTTCTTCCTGAGGGACCTGATTATCACCTTTCGGTTCTCCATAATCTCCCCGAAGAGCATATTGACAAGGAGTATGTCGTATCTCTTTTCACACCTCTCTATCCTCTCCTGATAGAAGTTTATACCTTCTACCCTATTGAGCCTTATGTTCTCTCTAACTGCCTCCCTGCACTCGGGGTCAAAGTCATAGGCATCCACCTCTTTTGAGTTGAGCATCCTCGAAAATATAGAGAGAATACCCGAGCCACACCCGAAATCCGCCACACTCCTCCCATTAAACAACCCGGAGTGTCTGTCCATCAATTTCATAATCCCCTGAGTTGACTCGTGATGACCTGTCCCAAAAGCCATTGCGGGGTTTATGATTATCTTTTTCTTTGCCTCAAAACCCCTAACCTTTGCCTTAAACGGCGGGAGGACAACCATATCCTCTCCAATCCACACTGGCTGCATACCTTTCTGCCATTTCTTATTCCAGTCCCTCTTATAAATGGTCTTTCTCTTTATAGACCTGATAGAGCATAGCGACTTAAGCTTCTCTATGAAATCCTCAGCGGGGAACCTCTCGGGGGGATAGTAGACTACGATTGAATTCTTATTTATCTCACTGGATATACCTGAGGGACTGCTCTCTGCCCATATTATATTTTCTATCTCTTCCTCCACATCCCCTATAAATGCTATCTCTAACGCCTTTGCGGCTATCTCCTTATTCATATTTGAACAACCTCAATGAACTCTTTGAAAATTCTATATAAAATCCAAAATTAAAGGTTATCTCCCCATTCCTGTCCATCAACCCCTTTGGCGGGTTAGGGAATGGCTGGGCTGCCTTAAATGCCTCCACCGCGACTCTATCGAGGAAATCCACTCCTGATGACTGACTCACATCTATTTCTTTGAGACTCCCGCTGGCATCTATCTTCACCTTTACAATAGTGAGCCTATCCTTATTACCATAGATATTTCCATACGGGTCATACTTCAATATCACCTCTGAGGGGTTCCAGTACTGACTTACGCTCCTCTTAATCCTGTTAAAGAAAGAGGCATACCTGTACTCCTTTGCATTCAAGAATGTGGCATCTGATTCATCCACATCCTTCAACCAATCATTAAATGGACCTCCAGAATACTTACCTGAGAATATATCATCAGGGAATAGTTGAGCCAGCCTCTTTCGATGCAACTCCTCTCCCTTTTTAAGGCTTGTACCAAACTGAAACTCCTCATCCTTTCCATTCAACTCCTCTGAATATTTACTATTCCTGCCCACGCCCGTCTCGGACTCCTCCAGTCTGACCTCATCGCTCTTTAACAATCGGGGTATCTTCAATGCGAGCCTGCTCGAGTCCTTATCGTCCTTACCGTCTTTATCTGATTTACTCTCATCCTTTACAACGATGGGTGGAGAGGGCTGCCTCTTTTCTCCACTCTTGTTTTCGAGATTCTTTGCTATATTCTCACCTATCTGGGGTCTGGGGGCGGGGTTTTTGTAATCATTCCTCGCATACCTGCTTTTAGTCTCCTTCTCTACTATGGAGTTGTGTTCAGCGAGGTAGTTATATTTCTCCGGGGCCTTGAGTGACTCTGTCTCCCCGAGATAGACCACCTGGCCCTTCTCTATCTCATCTTCTTTTACAATCTCCTCCTCTGCCTCCTCCTTTATCTCATCCTTATGCTCCTTTTTCTTCTTCTCTACCTCCTTCTGCCTGTCAGAGTCTCGACCTCTTTCCTCAAAACTATTTGCCACAAATGGAGTAATATATTCAACCTCCACTACACTATTATACTTTACATCCCTGCTCAAACCACCTACAATCATCTGTATCAAAACGAGATGAATCAGGATGGCAAACGCCAGAGCAAGGAACAGTCGTTCTATGTAACTCCCCTTCTTCATACTAAAAAATTTTATCCCCTATTCTCAAAAAAATCAATTCTATAAATTAACTTTGCTCACTTAATAGCAACCCTGCTCACCCTGTACCAGCAATCCTCAAAATCAACATTTTTTAGTGCGAGTTTAATACATTTCAGATTTGGATGCGTATGTTCAGAATATGGACTCATTATCCCAATGTAAACATCATATACACCGCCTGGTAATTGATCTGGCAGGTCTAAATGTACTATATCGCTCTTCGTCCCTGGTAAAAAACCTTTGACAGACAATATATTATCCGAAATCCACTCAACTTTGACCCCTCCTTCATTTCTTATAAGTTTCAATCTCAAATAATAGTCGAAGTAAGGAGGGGCAACACCCTTATTCTCCCACTCAATTGCCATATTAAACGCTCTTCCAGCGAATGCCTCTTCTGGATGAATAATCCTGTTTATAGTCAGTCTATAGCCAATCTTTTTAAGCCCCTCTCTGACATCCGCCTGCCATTCTGGTGGAATAGATCCACTCTTGTTTTGGATATATGTAGCGTGGTGCTCTAATGCCCAGTTAATTATATACTTAATATCCCACCCTTTGTCATACCAGTATTGCATAGTCCAGCATGGTTCAAGAGCAACTAAACCACTTTGCCATATATCCATAGCATTGGCTCTTTGTAACTGTTGATCATAGAATTTTGGCATATGCCAGTTCATATCCCCCCAGCAATCTGCCCTCCATCCTGTCTGATATGTAGATGTTGCATATTGCAAACCATATAAATCACCTATTAACATAGTCTTAGGATGAGAAGGGAACTCATTTACGAAGAGGTCTATAATTTTTTTCCTCAAATCTTCAGAATACATAGGTATCCAGCCACCAATAGTCCCACCTGTGGGAGGATTACCAACAATCTCTTTGATGACAGCTGCATAAAAGTGCCATTCACCCCAGAGACCAACTGAGCCGATATCAATTAGATCAATAAATGGATTTCCATTATATCTCTCTGCCAGTTTTTTGACCAGTCTGGTATGGTAGTATTCAGTCACTGGATCTGCCAGATCCGGCGACCACACATCAGGTTCATTCGCATCCTGCATCTTATTCTCATTATTGTCTCTATAATAAACCCATCCACTCGCACCAGCATCCCTTAACCATAATGGTGCATAACCAAGAAGAGGTTCGTTTGATGTAGTCCCTGAGGCTGAAACCATCAACCTGAATGCGAGTCGCTGTCCATTCTCTTTTGCCTTCTTCAGCCAGTTATCAATTAGTTCGAAATTAAACTTTCCCTCCTCCGGCTCAAGCTGTATCCAGGAGAATCTATAGTATATGCATGTAGAGGGAAGCCCTGCAAGATTTTTATCATCATTTGCCGACCGATAAAAGGTTTGCCATCCCATTCCTGGATTTGCATACAATCTCTCGCTGTCCTCCTCGAAATTTACGATTACATTATCAATATATCCCCCATCTACATCCTCTATATAAGCATCATCAAATTCAATATCATCACTCTGTACATCAGATATTATTGTATCCTCGTATATATCATCATATTCTTCACCATAAATATCCTTTGTATCAGATCCTACCTCTATGCCTGCCTCAGCCTCTATATCACGCTGAATATCCTCAGCAAAAGAATCACCCGTAGTTTGAATGTCCATGATAACTATATCATTTCCAGCATTGTCTTTACTTCCATCTGTAGAACTTCCTCTACCACAATCCAATAATGAAATAACAGTGATAACAAAGAATATATAGCCAATTTTTTTAGAGTAAACATATAATTTATGCATATCATTCCTCCTTCATAATACCAGAAGAGATATTTTCCACCAAGCTGGCAGATTCTCTACTAACTCCTGTAACAATAAGTTGTAGTAATGTCAAGAGTTCCATATAGCCAATGAATAAAGATTTTAATCATCAGTGGTATTTTCGTTAGGGGCAATGGATATGCTATCAGGTGAAAATCTGGCAGGTAAAATTCCCCGCTCGTAGAGGGGTAGCTGCCCAAGGCAGTCGGGGTGTTGATTCCCCTATTGTAGAGGGGTGGCTATCGAAGATAAACGGGGTGTGTTGTAGTGGCGACCGGCCGGTCGCCCTTAGTTAAATGTATGTTGAATTTATCGAATTTTCATAATATGAGGGAGTGAATATGAGCGGGGAGTTTTTAAGACCTGTATTCTTTGACAGAAGAGATGGTTTTATCTCGGACGAAAGATTTTACGCAGCTGGCAGGAGTCACAAATCCTTCATCCCTCTTAAAGTTGAGGATACCATACCCTTACCCAAAGATACCATACTATTTCACCTGCCCGAAAGGAGCCCCGTAGTATTTGACTCAAATTTGCATCCCGTATCACTTATTGACAGGATCCCGGTAGCGGCATTTATACCACCTGGCTATACCCAGAGCCTTCTATCCTCATTCGTCAGGAAAGACAGTGCCGCCGTTCTACTCCCACTCTACTCATATACAGCCGTCGGAATGTACCGTGGGAGATTGAGGGTTGCCGCAATCCTGATAGACCGGGATAAAAGGCATCAAATCTCCGCCTTCAAAGAGGATGTCATAATCAAGAAGGGAGAAAGGCTGATCAAAGAATTCCCCGGCAACAGACTCATAAAACACCTTGTACTAAAGTGCGCCTATAAGTACAGATGTCCAAACGCCAGAAATCTTATAATGCACAGGAGTGAGGCACCTCTCCCTGTATCGAGCAGATGCAATTCCCGCTGCATCGGATGTATCTCCTTTCAAAAGAAGTCCTCGGGTATAGAGTCGTCTCAGGAAAGGATTGACTTTACACCTACTGAGGATGAGATACTTGAGGTGGCAGAATATCACATCAGGAATGTAAAAAGACCCATTCTCAGCTTTGGTCAGGGTTGTGAAGGTGAACCCCTCCTGAACGCTGAGACAATATTGAAGGTGATTGAACGAATCAGGAAGAGGTATAAGAGGGTTACAATAAACATAAACACCAACGGGAGTATGCCCGAAAGATTGAAATCCCTCTTTATTGCGGGGCTTAACTCAGCGAGGATAAGCCTCAATAGCTTCAATGAAGATGTATATACAGCATACTACAAACCAGCTGGTTACACATTTCAGGATGTAATCAGGTCCATTGAGATTGGAAAGAGGTTGAACAGGTGGATCTCCATCAACTATCTAACCTTCCCAGGTTTCACCGATAGTCTGGAGGAATTAAAGGCACTTAAAAAGGTTCTTAAGAAGGTTAGAGTGGATATGTTACAACTCAGGAATCTGAATATTGACCCCGACCTCTACATAGAAAAGGTATGCCCTCAAAGACCCGAAGGGATCATCGGCTTAAAGGAATGGATGGGGATTGTCTCAAGAGAATTCCCTCACATAAGATTTGGATACTTCAATCCGTATATCCTTGAATTTACTTGAAAAATTAAACTTTTCATTCTATATAACCCCCGTCGCAATGAGGGACTCATATCTTTGCGACATTAAAAACTGGAGGAACAAGTAATGGCTAAAAAAGAAGCTGTACAAATGAATATTTTTAAAAATTCTGATGAACTACAGGAGAAGGAGCAAAAAGAGGTCATCAAGTCCGGGACCATGGAACAAAAACCGAGAGAAAATAGAAAGAACGAGGTAGATACAGCCCATATACTTGCCCAGAAGCAGAGAGAGATATCCATATCGGAGTTTTTCCTGAAGAACAGGCACCTCCTCGGGTTTGATAACCCCTCCAAGGCACTTCTCACAACCGTAAAAGAGGCAGTGGACAACTCCCTCGATGCCTGTGAGGAGGCGGGGATACTGCCGGAGATAATCGTAGTAATACGACAACTCGCAGAGAACAGATTTGCGGTGTCGGTGGAAGACAACGGGCCCGGGATTGTCAGGAATCAGGTTCCAAAGATATTCGGGAAACTTCTGTATGGCTCCAAATTTCACACCCTCAAACAATCGAGGGGGCAACAGGGTATTGGTATATCCGCTGCGGGGATGTATGCCCAGCTCACGACAGGTAAGCCCATCAGAATTACCTCCAAGATCAGGAGTCAGAGCGAGGCGCATATGTTCGAGATTCAGATAGATGCCCGCAAGAATGCCCCCGTAGTACTCAGAGAGGAGTCAGTCAAGTGGGAGAACAACGGCATACCCAAGACAAATGGCACCAAGGTGGAGATGGAGATAGAGGCGAACTACAAGAAAGGTTCTCACTCCGTAGATGGGTATATATTCCAGACAGCCCTTGCCAACCCCCACGCAACCATCATCTACTATCCCCCTGAGGGCGAATTTGTAAAATATGAGAGGGTATCCGAGACGATGCCCATAGAGGCAAAGCCCATAAAACCTCACCCCTATGGGGTTGAGCTCGGGATATTCATAAAGATGATTCACGAGACGAAGGCGAGGACGCTGAGGCAGTTTCTGACCTCTGAGTTCTCCAGGGTCTCACCAAGGATAGCCGAGCAGATAGCAGAGGGGGCGGGTTTGAAGGCGGATTACAAGGTCTCTTCCCTCACCCCCTCCCAAATCGAACTCCTCTATCAGGCAATACCAAAAGTCAAGATAATGGCACCACCCTCCAACTGTCTCTCCCCGATAGGCGAAGATCTCATACTCTCCGCCCTGAAGAGGCAGTTCAAGGCAGACCTCTATTATGCCGTAACCAGACCACCATCTGTATACAGAGGTAATCCATTTCTGATAGAGGCAGGGATAGCATATGGAGGAGAGCTCCCATCCGAAGAGCCTGTAGAGATTATGCGCTTTGCAAACAGGGTGCCGCTCCTCTATCAACAGTCTGCCTGTGCAATGACCAGGGCCGTCATCTCCACCTCCTGGAAGAGTTATAACCTCCAGCAGCCTAAGGGTTCTCTCCCCTTAGGACCTATGGTCATATTCATTCACATAGCCTCTGTATGGGTACCCTTTACATCTGAGAGCAAAGAGGCCGTGGCACACTACCCCGAAATACTGAAGGAGATTAGACTCGCCCTTATGGATTGTGGCAGGCAGGTGGCAATGCACATATCCAGGACGAGAAGGTATATGGACCAGGAGAAGAAGAAGTCCTACATTGAAAAGTACATCCCCCATATAGGCGAATCTCTTAAAGAGATTCTCGATCTGAATAAGACCGAGGAGGAGAGGATAAATACGATTCTCAAAGAGACACTTGAAAAGAGCCGTACAAAGATAATACTGAAGGAGGCTGAATAACTATGTCAAGAGAGGCAATACTGAAGAAGATAAAGGAATCTGCGAGGGAGATATACTCGGATATCATTCACAGGAAGAGTCCCAAAATGGCATTCCCCTTGAGGTCTCTGCAGAATGTTAAATACGACCCAAAAGTGGGATTCTTCGAACTCAAAGGGAGGAAGAAGTCCAGAACCCTCACTGTAAATACGGTAAAGACATTTGCCCAGACACTCAGGATGATCGCCCTTTCCAAAGAACTGATAGCCACAGATGACATAGCCACCAAGAGGGAGGCATACTATGTCTCCAAGAACTGGGGCGATGCCAGGTTCAATGAGCAGATGGAGTCGGATACAGTCATGGATGATGTAGAGGCATTCTTTCAGGTAAACAGGGAGCAGCTCGGCTTCATACCCGAGGAGAAGGGCGGAGATGTGGCGGGTAAACTCTTTATTATCGACGAAGACAGGAATACGGGGAAGAAGCTGAAGATAGATTGTACCAAGTTCGGGAGCGGTGCATACTCCATCCCCATATATGTAGAGCACCTCCAGTTCGAGACAGATGCAAAATTCATACTCGCCATCGAGACGGCGGGTATGTTTCAGAGACTTGTAAAGCACAATTACTGGAAGACTGCAAACTGCATACTGATCAGTATGGGCGGCGTCCCCACAAGGGCTTGCAGGAGATTCATAAGGAGGTTGTCAGACGAGAAGAAACTACCTGTATATGTCTTCGTAGATGGAGACCCTTACGGAATAGGCAATATCTATCGAACCCTCAAGGTGGGCTCCGGTAATGCCGCCCACATAAACGAGTTCTTCTGTGTCCCCAATGCAAAGTTCCTCGGTATTACACCTCAGGACATCATAGACTACAAACTCCCCACTCACCCGCTAAAGGATGTGGACATCAAGAGGGCGAAGGACTCTATCAAGAATGACCCATTCTTCAATCACTACCCCGAGTGGAAACGGGCAATAAATCAACTCTTAGATATGGGCGTCAGGGCTGAGCAACAGGCACTCGCAAAACACGGACTCAATTATGTCATTGATGTCTATCTCCCGGAGAAACTCAAAAACCCCGAAAAATTCCTGCCATAATGTAATAAGGTAGATACGAGCACACAACACCTGCATTCTTTTACATTTTAGGTTCATCTCCATTTTAGTTGCAAATTACAAGCCTATTTTCGGTAATTAGAGAATAGGATTTACCTCTGACTTTCAAATAAATCTCAATGTGTTCGTATTATAAAAACTCAAAACACAAATTTTTGACATTAATTTTTTTATGCTTTATAAATGTCTTCCTTTTGAGGGATTTCCTATGATAGACTACAAATCGGAACTTAATGATAGGCAATACGAGGCAGTGAGGCACTTTGAAGGCCCACTTTTGATCCTTGCAGGGGCTGGTAGTGGTAAGACGAGGGTGATTACATACAGGATTGCCCATCTCATTGATGTATATGGAGTGAGACCAGAGAGTATTCTTGCTATGACCTTTACTAATAAGGCCGCTAATGAGATGAAGGAAAGGGTATCCCGTCTCCTTGGAAAGAATGTCGAGGTCTTTATAAGCACTTTTCACTCAGCCTGTGCCTATTTTTTGAGAAGGTATGCCCATCTCCTTGGATATTCCAGTAGATACATCATCTATGATGAGAGCGATACAAAGGCAGTAGTAAAAGATGTTATGAAGACTTTCTATCAGGAGATATCAGGGGACGAGGTAAACAGGATAATGGTTGAGATATCGAGCAGGAAGGAGAATGGGATAGATATTCTCAGCCTCAGAGGTGAATCGATTGATGAAAAGGTTATGGTAGCGTATCAGAAGAGGTTGATAAAAGAGAATGCAATGGATTTCTCGGACCTCTTACTGAATATGGTGAAGATACTGAGGGAGCATAGAGAAGTAGCCGAATATCTCTCAAACAGGTATAGATTTATTCTGGTAGATGAGTTTCAGGATACAAACAGAGTGCAGATGGAGCTTCTATTGCTCCTCTTGAAGAATCACAGGAATATCTGTGTCGTGGGTGACGACGACCAGTCTATATACAGGTGGAGGGGGGCGACTATCGAGAATATCCTGAAGTTTGATGAGCACTTCCAAGACGCAAAGATAGTGAAGCTTGAGCAGAATTATCGCTCTACTAAGGCTATCATAACGGCTGCCTCGGAACTTATAAAGAACAATGACAGGAGACACAAAAAAACGATCTTCACCAATAACCCTCAGGGTGAGAATATAACTTTCTATACTGCAACAAATGATATAGATGAGGCCTCATTCATCTGCAAAGAGATATTAAGACTGAAGGAGTCGAGGCATAAGAACTACGGAGACTTTTCTATCCTCGTGAGGACGAATGCCCAGATGAGGATAATTGAGCAGAAACTGAGGGAGAATAATATACCCTATGAGGTGGTCGGGGGAGTAAAGTTTTATGAGAGGAAGGAAATAAAGGATATTATCAGTTATCTCAGGGTGATTGCCAACCCTAAATGCAATCTTGATCTTGAAAGGATATTGAATATACCTCCCCGTGGTTTTGGGGATGTAACGATTACGAGGCTGAAAGAAATGGCGAATAGACAGGGGATTTCTCTGTTTGAGGCAGGTTTACTCAATCCAAAGACGGAGGGCTTCTGTCAATATCTTAAATCATTGATGTCTCAGGCTGAATCTTTATCTGTCAGGGAGATTACGGAGAAGATCATAAATGATATACATTACAGGGAATACCTCGAACAGTATTTTAAGACAGACTATCTGGACAGAATTGCCAATCTGGATGAATTGCTCAATTCTATGATACCCCATGGTATGGAGGAGCCGATCTCTCTGCATAAATTCCTTGAGGGCATAACATTGATGTCTGATATTGATGCAGCAGACCTCTCTTCAGGGAGTGTCTCGCTGATGACTATGCACTCAGCCAAAGGGCTCGAGTTTGATGTGGTCTTTATTGCAGGATTTGAGGAGAATATAATCCCCCACTTCAGGTCTGTTTTTGACCCCGATGAGATTGATGAGGAGAGGAGATTGCTCTATGTAGCCATTACCAGGGCGAAAGAAAAATTGTATATATCATACGCAAAGGAGAGATTTCAGGCACACCTCCCCCTTTCAAGAAAGGTGAGCAGGTTCTTTAATGAACTCCCGAATGGACTTTTTACATTCCTGCCTGTAAGCGATATTCAAAAGGAACTGATCTTCAAAGAGCAGAAGAAGAGAGTAGAGGACCATACCTATTCTGTAGAGTATTATCCCGACTTCATAAAGGATGCCAGGTCAAAGACAGAGCCAAAATACCGGGTCGGAATGAGTGTAGTCCATGACAAGTTTGGTGTCGGGGTAATCAGGCAGATAGAGGGCTCGGGTGATGAGATGAAGCTCCTCATATTCTTTGAGAAATATGGGTATAAAACAATACTACCCTCCTATGTGAAAATTTTGTAATTTTTCTAATTTTATACTTGATTATTTACCTGATGGTGAATAGATTTCAATTGCCTTATATCCCGAGGAAGGTTTTATGAGTAAAGGTTCAGGAGTATCAAAGGGCTTTAAATATGAGATACCTGAAAAGTTACCGGTGCTTCCGGTCAGGAATATTGTCCTTTTCCCGATGACCTCAATGCCTATGATGATAGGCAGGCAGAAATCTATCAAACTTATAGACGATGTCCTGGTTACAAACAGGTTTGTCGCTATTGTAGCCCAAAAGGATCCTGAGATAGAGGACCCAAAGGAATCTGATCTCTATGATGTGGGTTGTGCTGGTATCGTCCTGAAGATGATGAAGTTCCCCGATGGTCAGATGAGGACACTCATTCAGGGTATATCGAGGATTAAGATAGAGGAGTTTCTGGAGAGTGAGCCTTATTTTACCGCCAGGATTTCGCAGATAAAAGAGAGTTTTAATCCCGAGCCTGATGCTCAGAATGAGATTATCACAGTAAAGAAGAAGTTTTCTATTCTGGCAGATCATTCACCCGTTATACAGAAGGATCTTGTGAATACTGTTATAGCGAGTGAAGATCCGGGCTTCATAACAGATGTAGTTGCACTAAATCTCAATCTGAAACTTCAAGAGCTTCAGGAGTTTCTCGCAGAGGGTAATATCAATAAACGACTGAAAAGGGTACTGGAGCATCTGGAGAGAGAGGTTGAGATGCTCGAATTGGGGAACAAGATACAGGATAATGTAAGACAGCAGATTGATAAGAGTCAGAGAGAGTATTATCTGAGGGAGCAACTGAAGGCTATTAAAAAAGAATTAGGAGATGATGAGGGCGAGCGGGATATTCAGGAACTGAGGGAGAAGCTCAGTAAGCTTAACCTGCCTGAGGAGGTACGCAAGGAGGCAGAGAGGGAACTGGCAAGGATGGAGAAGATGCACCCGGAGAGTGCAGAATATACAGTATCAAGAACCTATCTTGACTGGATATGTGAATTGCCATGGAGTATTTCTACCCGGGATAATCTGGATATTGAGAATGTGAAGAAGATTCTGGATGAGGACCACTATGGTCTTGATAAGGTGAAGGATAGGATAATTGAATATCTTGCCGTGAGAAAACTTAAGGACGATATGAAAGGACCTATATTGTGTTTTGTGGGTCCACCGGGTGTTGGCAAGACATCCCTCGGGAGATCTATTGCCCGTGCGATGGGACGGAAGTTTGAGAGACTCTCCCTCGGCGGTATAAGGGACGAAGCGGAGATACGAGGACACAGGAGGACTTATGTAGGTGCCCTGCCGGGAAGGATTATACGCGCTCTCAGGAAGGTGGGTTCAAATAACCCCGTAATTATGCTCGATGAGGTGGATAAACTGGGTATGGACTTTAGAGGTGACCCGGCAAGTGCCCTTCTGGAGGTGCTGGATCCCGAGCAGAATAATACATTTACGGATCATTACCTTGATGTACCATTTGACCTCTCAAAGGTGCTTTTCATTACAACGGCCAATCTGATAGACCCAATCCCCCCACCGCTTTTAGACAGGATGGAGGTGATAGAGATACCGGGCTACATACTTGAAGAGAAGCATATGATAGCCAGAAGGCACCTCATCCCCAAGCAGATTCGCGAGAATGGCTTATCTCAGGACCTGATAGAGTTTGAAGACAGCGGTATCTACAAGATTATAGAGTCCTATACAAGGGAGGCAGGTGTAAGGAATCTTGAGAGAGTAATTGCAACTATCTGCAGGAAGGTGGCACGCAATGTGGCGATGGGAAAGGGGAGTAAAGAGATAGTGGATGAGAAGAAGGTAGTGGAGCTGCTCGGGCCGGAGAAGCATTTCAGTGAGATAGTAGAGAGGACCAATATTCCTGGAGTTGCTATCGGACTTGCCTGGACACCAGTTGGGGGTGAGATCCTCTTTATAGAGGCGACAAGGATGAAGGGCTCCAGAGGTTTTACTCTTACAGGCAAGTTGGGAGAGGTTATGAGTGAGTCTGCTCAGGCCGCTCTGGCCTATATAAGGAGCAATGCTAAGAGGTTTGGGATAGATGAGGATTTCTTCCAGAAGGGGGATATTCATGTCCATATCCCCGCTGGGGCGATCCCGAAAGATGGCCCATCGGCAGGGATAACCATTGCGACAGCAATTGTAAGTCTGTTGACCCATAAACTCGTAAGGTCCGATACGGCTATGACAGGGGAGATAACCCTCAGAGGTAAGGTCCTGCCCGTAGGAGGTATCAAGGAGAAGGTTCTGGCTGCTGCGAGAACGGGGATCACGAGAATAATCCTCCCAAAATATAACGAGTCTGATCTCGCTGACATACCAGAGAATATAAGATCAAAGCTGACATTTATCCCTGTTAGTACCATCGATGAGGTACTCATAAATGCCATAAATGACTTTGATATCAGGGATAGTGATGAGAGGAAGAGAAGATCAAAGCCTAAAGATAAATAAATATAAATCCTGTTTTAGAGAATTTATGAAATATCTTGTTGCAGCGGCTAAATTTTGATATATAGTATTATTGATGGGGTATTCGCTTCCTAAATTGACGAAGATATTGGTAGCAGGTGACATCTCAACAGGTAGATTCTTTCTGGATAATTTCAAAGATAGTGGGTTTGAGATACACTTTGTTGAATCATTTATGGGGGCTATGCAACAGCTCGAGGATGGTATATTCCAGATAGTTGTGGCCGATGACAGGCTTTCGGATATGAGTGGTATACAGTTTCTCGAGAGGTGTAAGACATTTGCACCAGACATCCTGAGGGTTCTGATTGTTCGCGAAGGGGATATGAAGGTATTGATGGAGGCCATAAACAGAGGTGGTATATTCAAAATACTGATGCATCCACTGGATACAAAGGAGGTGATGAATGCCCTGAGTGATGCCTCTCTACATTACTGGACAGAGAAGGAGCACGAAAGATTGTCAAATCTCATAAGGGAGCAGAATACAGAGCTTGTAGTGAGGACGATCAATCAGGATAAGGAGATACACGAGAGGACGGCATCACTCTTGAATGGACTGGTAGCAGCCCTTGACCTGAGGGATTCGGATACCCAGTGGCACTCCAGGAGGGTATCTCTATATTCGAGGAGGATAGCAAAGGCTCTGGGTATAAAGGGTGACGAGCTATCCCAGATTGAGCGAGGGGCGCTACTTCACGACATCGGTAAGATCGGTATCAGGGACTCCATACTCTTGAAGCCCGGAAGACTCACTAAAGAGGAATGGGAGGAGATGAAGAGGCATCCTGAGATGGGGTATAGGATTCTGGAGGGTTCCGACTTTCTGGAGCATGAGAGGATAATTGTGCTCCATCACCAGGAGAGATATGATGGAAAGGGTTATCCACAGGGTTTAAAGGGGAAGGAGATAGATATTGGAGCGAGGATATTTGCCATTGCCGATACCTTTGATGCTATGACCTCAGACAGACCATATAGAAAATCTCTGCCATTCAAGATAGCCCGTGAGGAGATCATCAGGTGTAGCGGAACCCAGTTTGACCCACGCATAGTGGAGGCATTTCTATCGGTCCCGGCTCACGAATGGCGGGAGATACGGGAGAGACTGGAGGGTAGGGACCTCCATCAGGAAAGTCAGTCTGCCATAAAGCCTCCACCAATAACTCAGACCCTTATTACACCTCAGGACAATACAAAGCCCAGGGAGTGATCGACCTGTTTATCAATCGTGAAAAGGACAGTTTCAAGGAATACTCAACGGCACCACGCATTGTGGATGTATTGAAATGGCGTATTCGGGATAAACTTTCAAAAAGGTTGATGGATGAGGACAAGGTTCCATCAGTTAGAGTAGATACAGATTTATTGAAGAGAGAGATGAACTATCTCCTGTGGGTAGGTCATTCCACTGTACTTATAAATGTAAATGGTAAAAAGATTTTATTAGACCCTGTCTTCTCCAACAGACTTCTCACGCTGAAGAGAGTGAGCCCTATTGATTTTTCAATAAAAGACCTAACGCCAATTGACTATGTCCTGATAAGTCACAATCATATTGATCATCTGGAGACGGATGTGTTGAGAATACTCAAAGACCATCCCAGATACCTTATCCCTCTCGGGCTGGACTACTTTATGAGGAGACACAGGATTAAAAATTATATTACATTCGATTGGTATGAATGTTACAGGGAGAGAGAGATTGAATTCACATTTGTGCCCGCCCAGCACTGGTCTCAGCGAGGGATCTTTGACCGAAATAAGTCACTGTGGGGCGGGTGGATAATCAGGACGGAGGGTATATCTTTCTACTTTGCAGGTGATACCGGTTACTGTGATATATTCAAAAGATTGCGCAGGATCTATGGAAAGGTGGATATGGCAATGTTGCCCATCGGAGCCTATTCTCCGAGGTGGTTTTCATACAAGAATCATATGTCCCCATACGATGCCTTAAGGGCATTTGGGGATCTGAATTCTGATTTTATACTGCCAATTCACTGGGGGGCATTCAGGCTGGGACAGGAGGGGGTAATTGAGCCAATCAGGAGATTATTCAGTCTCTGGGAGAAGGAGAGGATTGAGGATGAGAGGTTGATATTCCTTCCTGCAGGAGGAGTACTCTCACTTCCCCGTATGTCCAAAACCGCCATCTCCTCTAATAGTGGGGTCTAATTCATTAGAGACCACCCACTCTATCCTCTCAAATTTAGAGATTACCATCTGGGCAATCCTATCGGGGTACTTTACTACAAATGGTGTATTTGAGATATTGGTCATAATTACCTTTATTTCCCCTCTGTAGTCAGGGTCAATTGTCCCCGGAGAGTTGAGGAGGGTTATCCCGTGCTTCAGGGCAAGACCAGACCTTGGTCTTATCTGGGCTTCGTAACCATCAGGGAGTTCAATGGCTATACCCGTTGGTATAGCAACAGTCATAAAGGGCTCAATGACGATCGGTTGTAGATTGGCGGCGTAGATATCCATACCGGCGCTCTGAGGAGTTATATATTCCGGGAGCTTTATATCACCATAGTCGGGACTTAGAATTTTCCTGATCTTAATCTTCATCTATTTTCTAACAGTCTCAAATAGCCATTTCAAGTAGTCTTCATTTCCTTCAGTTATATCCAGAGAGATCACCTCCGGAACCGAGTATGGATGCATCATTAAAATTCTTCTCTTGAGTGATTCAAAGAGTTCCTTTCTGGTCTTGATAATCATCAATGTCTCCTCTTCATCCTGAACCTTATCCTCCCAGAAGAAGATAGACCTTATCCCCACAATTATATTTACACAGGCAGCCAGTCTCTCGGAGACTATGGTCTTTGCTATATCCGCAGCATCGGAGCCTGATGGGGTAGTTACAAATACTACAATCCCCTTATCACTCATCTTAAACTCTCCTTTCTCTTAGTTCGGGTAAGTTCTTCTCTGGTTCGGTACTCAGTTGTAAATTCGTCTCTCTCAACAACTATAGCCATACCTGTAAACTGCCCTTTCTCACAGAATCCATTGTGCCAGTCTCTGACGAATACAGGCTTTAATGGTTCGAGTCTCAGGATCTTCTCCTTACCCCTATCATCTATCAATAAAAGAGACATACTACCATTTATCAGCATAAAGAATTCATCGCAGCTGTGCTTTTCGAGGACCTTTATCTCCTTTTCGGAGGTAAATTCGGGTGAGTAGGCTCCAACTCGGTAGTGTCCCCTGTCTCCACATATTACCTGCCATCTTCGTCTTTTTTTAATAATTAAGGGCTTATCAGTTTTTACATCAGGGAATGATGGATATCTGGTTTTTACAATCTTCACATATACCTCCTTGAGTACCTCTTTTGCAAATATCACTCCGATCTAAAAAGTTCAATTGAATTTTGAGCAAGGAGTTTCTGAATCCCGGCTATCCATAGAATCAAATCCTGAATCAGAATCATATCCCGCATCGGGTTGCTCTGGCATCCTCTTCTCTCTGCAACTATGGCTGCTCTCACCCGATAGATAGCATCAGGATCAGGCATAATAGAAAACGAATGGGTACCTCCTGCATTGGGGATGCTTACAAAGTCTTTTGCGGCCTGTAAAGCATCCCTGGCAGACTTGTCGTTTCTTCCATCTGATTTGGCCACCAAGTTGAAAAGGATACGATAATATTCATAATCTTCTGCTCCCTCTCGTACTGCCTCAAGACGGATACCTGGCAACCATCCATTCCGATTTTTGGGAGCACCAGAATAGACTAAAAAACTATCCCCATTCGAGAATCTGCTGTAGCCACCAACTAAACTAAGGCATATAAAATAGTGCTCACCTCTCACCCAGGGATTGTGGGTCCAGAAGGTTAGTCCCCAATGCTCATAGCCATCTATACAATATTTATAACAATGTTGGAAGTAATCTCTCTGTTGCCAGATAAGGAGTATTTATGACCTGTTGACCATCAGTAGTAAACCAGAATTTATCACCAGCCTCCAGTCCTTAATTGATTTTTTCGACGGGGAACGCTCCATACTATGCGATACCCCAATTATATTTACCATACCCTCATAAACTCCTCCAGGTGCATCCGGTGGTACTTCTACTACAAACCATACTGCTCTGTCTTTTGGGCAGAAAAGTAGAAGAAGGTTCCAAATACCTTCGATTGCCACTTGCCACAATACTTGAGTTCTCCACTTTTTGCACTAAATTGCCCTAATTTGTACCTGGCACCTTTTTGGGGTCTTCTTAAAAAAATACCAATAATATCTACAAGTTAGATTTATAAAGCGGCAGGTAAATTTAACAATGCAGGTATTAAGACATCTGACAGAAAACTATGTATTAGTAGGTGTCATTTTCTGCTTTGACAACCCCTTTGAAAATTCTATGGACATATATTGTGTAGAAAAGAACAAAAGGAAGTCCAATGAGCGTGATTATCAGCATATTTCTCAATGTATTGCCTGAAGAGGCAGAGTTATATATGTCCAGACCATTATTCTGTGATATTGATGGAACCAGGTACGGATAGTTACCGATTCCAAAAATAGTCATTATTGATATTATAAAAAGGGAACCCGTTAGAAAGTTTGCGAGATATTTTTCTTTACGGTTGTAAATTAGTGAAAGAATCAAAAATATAGGTGCTATTATCAATAGAGAATATAAGACAGGTTGATTTGAGAAATTAATAAATCTCTGGGGTAGTAAGATTCTGGTGATAATTATGTTAAAAATGTATAGAACTAAATTGATAATGACGAAATACCTGTTTATCTTCTTCGCCCTCTCTCTTATATCTCCATCCAGCTTAATCATTGCAAATGATGCTCCGTGCATTACTACTACTGATATGGCAAATATCCCTACGAATATGGAGTACGGATTCAACAGCCCCATTAATCCACCATAGTAGTGTTTACCATCTATGAGTTCGAGACCTCTTGTTATATTCCCTAAGGCAACTCCGAGCAACAGCACTATGAGTAGACTGGAGATCAAAAATATGTTGTCGAAGAATAACCTGTTTTTTTCACTCTCGAGTTTGTTCCTGAATTCGAGAGCTACAATTCTAAGAATGAGAAAGAAGAGCAAGAGCATCAGTGCCAGATAGAATCCAGAAAAAACAGATGCATAGACTACAGGAAATGCAGCAAAAAGTGCACCACCACCCGTCAATAACCAGACCTCATTTCCGTCCCAGAACGGTCCTATTGCATAGTAGAGTCTCTTTCGTTCGGAATCAGTCTTCCCAAGTGTCCTGTTCAATATTCCGACTCCGAGGTCGAAGCCATCAAGTATGATATATACAGTGAATACAACACCTATTAGAAAATACCAAATATTGTTTAGTAGCATAGAATACTCCTTTTATAACACGCTTGCCTTCTTAATAATCTCTTTTCTGATAAGATATATTACCAACAGGAGAATGAGTGTAAATATCAGGGCAAACAATACAATAGAGAATAACACCTCTTGTGCAGATGTGACCACTGAAATTCCATCCGAGGTCTTCATAATATTGTAAACTATCCATGGTTGTCTCCCTATCTCGGCCGCCATCCAGCCCACCTGCATCGAAATCAAGGGCAGCAAACCTGAAAAGAGAAGAGCATACAGATACCATTTGCTTGTTACCAACATTCCTCTGTAGTAAAAGAACAATCCTAAAAGCGTTATACCAATGAAAAACATCCCGAGTCCAATCATAATGTGATACGAGAAGAAAGATAGGTGAATTGGTGGCCATATAGATTTATCTACAGATTTGAGTCCTTTGATCTCAGCGTTGGGGTCGAATTCTGCCATAATCGAAAGCATCTTGGGTATCAGGATTGGATATTTAAGCCTCTCCTCATCGGTATCTGGCACTCCAAATAGAGACATTGGTGCACCCTTTTGAGTGTCGAATACTCCTTCGAAGGCAGCCATCTTGATGGGTTGGGTCCTTGTCACCTGAACTGCGTGCCAGTGCCCGGTAAATAATTGAAGGATTGAGAAGACAGTTGCAATGAATAATGTTGGTATCAACATTTTCTTGCCGAAATCGTTGTTCTCTTTTTTGAGCAGGAGATATGCTGAGATTGCCATAATAATAAAGGTACCGGTGATAATACAGCCAACGACTGTGTGTACAAATCGAGGCATTGTAGAGGGATTGAATACAGCCTCGAAAAAGTTGGTGATGACTGCCCGGTTCCCCTGAATCTCGAATCCGGCGGGTGTCTGCATCCAGGAGTTTGCAACTATGATCCAGAATGCCGAAAGGATACTCCCAAAAAGTACAAGGAATGTAGATATCAAATATAACCTTTTGGATACTTTCTCTCTACCAAATATCAATACTCCGAGGAAGGTGGATTCGAGGAAGAATGCAAAAATAGCCTCTGCAGCGAGTGGGCTTCCGAAGATATCTCCTACGAATTCCGAATACTTGGACCAGTTCGTACCGAATTGAAACTCCATAATTATTCCAGTCGCAACACCAGCGGCGAATATGATAGAGAAGATTTTTATGAGAAATTTGGATATCTCTTTATAAATCTCATCTCCTTTTTTGTAATATAAGAATTCTATTACAGATATGACCATCGCCATGCCTATGCTAATAGGTGGGAATAAGAAGTGAAATGCCGCAGTTAGGGCAAACTGAACTCTGGATAGCATTACTATATCCATAACACCTCCATTTCCAATATAATCAGATGTATATCATATGAAAAAGTTTCAATTTTTGGTTCATCTCCATTTTAGTTGCAAATTACAAGCCTATTTTTGTTTAACAGAGGATAGTATTTCGCTCTAATTTTCGTATAAATCTGAATGTATTTGTATATTTTTATATAGCATATCATGAAAAACTAAGTTAGTATTAACATTTAGCTGTTGATATGTGTTTGGACATTGTGAGACCTCCTTAGTAATTGGGCTTGGAATGTCCACCATATTTTATCTATTTTTGCAACTTTTTTGGAGAAGAACCAGTTTTTATGACTAAAATACAAAATCCATTGTTAATCCCCACTGTCGAATTTAACACATTTGAACATTTAGCAGAGTTAAGAAAATATTTTAAAGAATTCGAGTTGAATCTATTTTCCACCAGTTTAAAACGAGGAGACAATAGGCTCAACATTGTCAATGCTATTGTAAAAAGGTGTGGGATGGGCATTTATTCTGTTCACGCACCGCCATTTGATATAAGCAATCCTGATGTAGAAGAAAAAAAGGCGGGCCTTGCATTTTCAAAAACTGTTGCAGAACATTTTAAGCCAAAGATTATCGTCTTTCACCCTGGAAGAGGGGATGAAGGGGCATTACTGGAGAATATACATTACATAATTGAAAACATCGATGCGGATGTGACAATTACACTGGAGAATATGACCAGCGATAAGGCGATTATACATTCGCCAGAGACAATTGCACGAATTGTAGAAAAGACCAAAGACTTTCCACAGAATTTTGGTATATGTATAGATACATCACACCCGTGGTTTGAGCGTGAAAATATAGATAGCCAATCATACACCAAACTTTTACTCTCGTACTTATCAGCGGCAGGGGAGCGACTAAAACACCTTCATTTATCAGATAGGCAAAAAGGGGAGGACAGACACTCTATCAAGCACCTTCCTATTGGGAAGGGAATGATTGATTGGGAGATGTTCAAGGATCATTTATCAAATATTAGGTATTCAGGCAGGGCTGTCATAGAAGTGGATGGTTTGATGGAGGTGATAGTCTCCGCCTGTAACTATTATGGTGTAGGGGAAAACGAATTAATAATTCCTCTGGAAAATGACTATGGGCACAAAAATACAAAAATATTTAGCCCGGAAGAGATGTTTGATCATTTTAGGAAAATATTGTGTGAAGAGATACCCTCTTCTCTGAGAAATTTATTGAAAGCTCCCAAAGAAATGCTTCTGAATAAGGGTAAAATTTACGACTATTTTTTTGTACCATCAGGAGAATACGAAAAAATAGGAATAGATCCGCACTATGCCATAACAGGGGACGAAGAGGGGATTCACTGGGCTACATACCTGTTTGGGACAAAGGCTGAGGGCGGGAGAATTTATGCAATACTAATTGATTGGAAGAGAAGGATAGCGGTTGAAGAAATAATATTCGATGTCTATAATATAAAGCCGGATAAAGGTGGAAGGCTTGATTGGGAGGCTTTTGAGGATGCTATAAAGACTGCTCTGATGAAGGCAAACCAGTATAAAGATGCTGATCATATTGAACTGGTCTGGGGAGGATTAACCATCATTCCTCCATTTGATGAAAGGGCATGGACTAAGAAATGACTATTTTATTTTGCCATTAATCAGATTGACGATTGTGGTTAGATTATGGGTAAGATAATTGATTTTTTTTTAAAAAATAAGAGAAATTAAAAGTATGAAAGACTCTGCAGACCAGACTAAAAAAAGCGGTTTTTCTGAGAAAGATTACTTTGAAGAACTTACAAAAAAAACAGAAGGATACGCATTCGCAGCAATGTTTATTGAGGATGGCTATTTAGGACCGGTTTCTGCTGCTGATCTTTTAGTACACGCAGACGCAGTAGAAACGGTTAAGAAATCAAATCTTGAGGCTGAGGAGAAACAGAAACTTCTGACATTTCTTGATCTTGCGCTTATAAAAAAAGATAGATTCTCAATTCTTTATGCTATAATTATAGTCAACAAATATCTTGGTACAGAAAGAGAAAAAGAATTATATTTGAGACGAAAATTAATCGAGGCCTGTCTCAAAGGCAAGACTGTAGATGAATTCAAGAAAGAAGAAGAACAAGCTATACAACCCATGCCTATCTCTGATTCTGAGAAGTTAGGAGTAAAGGAGATATTGAATCTTATAGCATCAAATGCCAAGGCCTTTATACCAAAAGCGATTATTGAGGAGGACGCAACAGAAGAACAAGTTAAGACTTTGTGGGAGCTGACCTACAAAGTACTAAGGCTGAGTTTCTCTAGATCTAATGAACAAGATAGACAAAAAGGTGATATGCTCCTGCCATATGTCGGCGGTGGTATGGTTCGTTACAAATTTTGGGTTGTTCATACTATAGAAGTAACAAACGCTTTTCTCAAAGGGGAGATCTCAAAGGAAGAGTTTGAATTTGAACATAAATTAATGCGGGAAGTGTTGCGGGCTTGGGGGAAGGAGAAAAGCATGGATGAATTCAAAAAAGATGAACAACAAAGGATAGAGTCTATACCAATTGATGATCCCAAAAAGAAAGAGTTGCTGGCTTTGTTGGACAAAGTAGTAGAGCGGGCGAAGCAGCAAGCTAATTCAATCGAAAGATGCGTACCAACCGACGAAGAATTAAAAAACCATGCCGAAGTGGTGGAGAAGGTCAAAAAATCAAATCTTTCTGCCGAAGGAAAAGAACGCATGCTTCAATTTCTTGAGCTTGGGCTTTCCACAGGCCATGGATTTTTTGTTAATTATACAGCAAACGCGGTAAAAGGATATATAGGAGAGCGATACCCCCAAGAACAACTTGACTTTGAATTGAGACTGCTGCGCGCGTGGTGTGATGATAAGATAGAGGAATTTTTAACAAACGAAATAGATAAAATAATAAAGTCAAAAAAGATTTCTGAATTTGAATGCAGCAAACTAAAGGAGTTGGCTGATATCGCACTTAAGAGAAGTAAGTTCCTTATAGCAATAGCAGCATCAAATCTGCGTGTTTACTATCCTATTCAACCACAAGAAGAGAGACTCAAAATAATCGCTCACATGATTGGAGTACTAAAAGCAGCAAACCCGCCACAGGATGGCTCTATTTTTTGAATATTTGAAAACACATCCATTAGAAATGAGTAGAAGAAGAAATGAGAGTTCTTGAAACTCTTGCAGGGAAGAGACCGCCAGTTGATTTTGCAACTCTTTCTCCAGAAACAAAGGCTAAACTACTAAGAGCGATAAGAACTGGTTTGGTTGGTTATATTATATATCGAAAGTTATTTCTTGAAATAAATAAAAAAAAGTGTAAAATAGTTAACTATGAAGGCACTCATCAAATCTTTGGTGTTTTTCGGTTTTATATTAACTCTATTAACCTTATTCAGTTGCTCAGAATCCACAAACGGATCCCCTCCTGATGTCTTCTCCTGCCCTCCTGGAACCAAACCTTATGGTAAGAAGTGTCTTCCAATAGATGCGGGTGTGGTTGAGGACAGAGAAGAGCCTGTCGATACAATCGAAGAGGTGGTTGATAGCGAGGTCGAGGATGTGAATATTGAGGATGTGGAGGATATCA
>Ga0078972_1006872_pt1 | contig 26259 bp, 21 predicted proteins | sample YelNatPaOPGAMG01_FD_67568 | JGI IMG/M metagenome (GOLD analysis project Ga0078972, IMG submission 67568) | Hot spring thermophilic microbial communities from Obsidian Pool, Yellowstone National Park, USA - OP-RAMG-01 (SPADES assembly) (version 2) | ecosystem: Environmental > Aquatic > Thermal...
GAGGCATGGGGCGAGAGGGTGCGTTTCGCCTTCCCCCTGCCGGGAGTGGCCTGCCGTTACGCGGCGCTGGCCGCCATCGCGCTTGGGCGGGCATGCGGCCTGGCGTGGGAAGAGTTGCAGACTGGCCTGTCCAGATGCGGCGCCTGCTCTCGGTTCAAAGTCATCGAGTGTGGCGACGTCACCGTTCTCGACGATTCCTACAATGCCGCGCCGGCGTCCATGACGGGCGCGCTCGATCTGCTGCGCCGATGCGACAAGAGGCGGATCGCGGTTCTGGGGGATATGCTTGAGCTTGGCAGTTATGCAGAGATGGGGCATCGGCAGGTGGGCCGTGCCGCAGCCGAGAGTTGCGCTCTCTTGCTGGCGGTCGGGCCTCAGGCCAACTGGCTGGCCGAGGAAGCCATCAGCGCTGGCATGCCAGCGCACTCTGTGCTGAGAGTGGCGTCGCCGGCCGAGGCCATCAGTGTGCTCGGCAGCATCGTGCGGCCTGGCGATTGCGTGCTTGTCAAGGGCTCACGAGCCATGCACATGGAGACGATCGTAGAGGCGCTGGTTCAACTCTGTGGGCGCAAGGACGAGGTCGGTGCTCCGGGCCATTCTGGGGTAGAGTCGAACTGAATCGAGGCGACATTGGCTTATTCACTCGTGCTGGGCATGGTCTCCTTCTTCGTCGCGGTGATCTGGGGTGGGCCGTTCATCGGCTGGCTCAGGCGCCTCGGCATCGGTAAGCAGATCAGGCAGGACGGGCCGCAATCTCATATGGTGAAGATGGGCACACCGACGATGGGCGGAGTCCTCGTGGTCGCGACCGTGCTCGCCATCACCATCATTCTGAACTTTCTCAACCTGACGGGCATGAATGCCATTGGCCGGTCCATCCTGTTGCCTATGGGCGTAATGGCCGGGATGGCGGTTCTGGGTGGCGTGGACGACTACATAAACGTCAAGCGTAAAGGGAACGGCGGGATCGGCCTATTGGCCCGCTACAAGCTACTGTGGCAAGTAGTCATCGCTACTGTCGCTGCTGTGGGCCTGCACTACTTTCTCGGCCTGCAATCTGTGGCGCTGCCCGGGGTGCCGTACAAGATCCGCATCGGCATCTGGTATCTACCGATCGCGGTGTTCCTCATCGTGGCTTTCTCAAACGCGGTCAACCTCGCCGACGGGATGGACGGGCTGGCTGGGGGGACGGCAGCAATGGCCTTCTTGTCCTATGGCGTGATCGCCTACCTGCAAGAACAAGTGCATCTCGTTGCTTTCTGCCTTACCGTAGTTGGGGCGTTGCTGGGCTTCCTGTGGTTCAATGTCTACCCGGCGCAGGTGTTCATGGGCGACACGGGAGCTCTCGCACTCGGTGGAGCGTTGGCGACGGTCGCCTTGCTCTCCGGGCAGTGGCTGCTCCTTCCGATCGTAGGTATCGTCTTTGTGCTAGAGGCTCTGTCGGTGATGCTGCAGGTAGGGTACTTTCGCTACTCACACGGTAAGCGGATCCTACGGATGGCGCCACTGCACCATCATTTCGAATTGGGAGGGGCTTCCGAAGTCCAGGTGACGCTTCGCTTCTGGATCGTTGCTGTTCTCGCAGGGATGCTGGGGGTAGCTCTGGCGCTCATATGAATCCAGTTGAGCTTGCGCGCGGCCGCTTCCAGGGCCGTACGGTGGGCATCGTCGGTCTGGGTCGTGAGGGTATGGCCCTTGGCCGTTTCATGCTCAGCGTAGGGGCAACTGTAGTCGGCACCGACGACCGGCCGCTGGCCAGCCTCTCTCGGGAGGTCGAAGAACTGCAGGCCAGCGGGGCGCGGCTGCTTGCCGGCGGCGCCAGGGAAGCTGTGCTTGACACCGATTACCTGTTCGTGAGCCCTGGTGTGCCTCTGGATCACCCCTTGCTGAAGGCGGCTGCGCGCCGTGGGCTCCAGCTGTACAGCGAGCCCGACTTGGTGCTCGAGCTGAGCCCAGCGCTCACAGTGGGCATCACCGGCAGCAGCGGCAAGAGCACCACCACGTCGCTTGTGGCGGCCATCGCCAGCGCCACTGGGCGCAAGGTCTTCCTGGGTGGCAACATCGGGACGCCGCTTGTGGAGAGGCTGGGCGAGATGGGCGCGGAGGATGTTGTTGTCCAGGAGCTTTCGAGCTTCCAACTGGAACTGGTGCGCCACAGTCCGCACGTCGCCATGATCACGAACATCACACCGAACCACCTTGACCGGCATGGCACTATGGAGGCCTACGTCGAGGCCAAGCGGGGCATATTGCGCTGGCAAGGGGCTGGCGACTGGTTGGTGTTGAACGCTGACGATGACCAGTGTGTCCGCCTGGCCGATACATCCGCCTCCAGGCTGGCATGGTTCAGCCTCAGAGGGGCGGTGGCGAACGGCGCCTATCGTGAGGGATCGGCTATCTTCGTAGCTCGCCAGGGAGAGCAGGAGCGAGTCTGTGAACGCCGCGAGGTGCCGCTGCTCGGCGAACACAACCTGGCGAACGTCGTGGCGGCTGTAGCTGTGGCAGGCATCTTGGGTATACCCGCGGCGCAGATGCGACAGGCCGTGCTTTCCTTCAGACCTTTGCCGCACCGCCTGGAGAAGGTGGGCACCGTCGCCGGCGCGGACTACTACAATGACTCCATCGCGACTTCGCCAGAGCGGGCCATTGCAGGGATGCGAGCGTTCGAGTCGCCCGTGCTCTTGCTGACTGGAGGGCGCGACAAACACCTCCCATGGGACAGTTGGATGGCGGAGGCGAGGCGGAGGGCGCGGCTGGTGATCCTGTTCGGGGAATTGGGCGCTTTGCTGGAGCCTCGCCTCGCGGCTTCTGGCCTTCCGTACGAGCGTCACAGCACGCTGGAGCAGGCCGTCCAGGCGGCCTACCGCGAGGCACGTCCTGGTGAGGTGGTGCTGTTCTCGCCTGGAGGCACAAGCTTCGATGCCTTCAGGGATTTTGAGGAGCGCGGCGAGTGCTTCCGCGCCTTGGTCACACGTCTGGAGCGTTCGGCATGAAATCTGCTCGGTCCCGGCTCTATCCCAGTCGTCCAGACTACTGGCTGTTGGCGGTCACCTTCGCCTTGGTCGTAGTCGGCCTCATTGTACTGTACAGCGCCGCGATGGCTCAGAACCCGGGCAACCCCAGCCGCCTGGTGCTGCGGCAAGCGACATGGGCCGCCGTGGGCATAGCCGTCATGGCCGTGCTGGCGCGTGTTGACTATCACCGATGGACGCTCTACTCGCTGCCGCTGCTCTTCTTCACTTGTGTGCTACTGCTGCTGGTCCTGATATTCGGCGAGGTCGTGTTCGGCAGCAGGCGCTGGGTAGTTAACGGTTCGGTGCAGCCGAGCGAGTTGATGAAGCTGGCTCTGACCATATACGTGGCTTACTGGCTCTCAAGCAAAGGGGATGAAATGAAGAAGGCGACCCACGGCCTGATCCCCTTCACCCTGATGGTTGGCTTCGTGACTGCCGTCATAATGGCTCAGCCGGACTTCAGCACCGCCATGCTGATCGCTGGGGTGGCTCTGTTGCTGTTCGTGATCGCCGGGGTGGAGCTTTGGCAGGTGGGGTTGCTTGGCCTGGTGGTCGCTGGTTTTGCCGCTCTCCTCATCGTAACCGCACACTACCGGGTAGACCGGGTGAACGATTTCCAGGCGGCTATGCGCGACCCATTGGCAGCAGGCTACCACATCCGTCAGACCGTGATCGCCTTGGGCAGCGGTGGCTTGACAGGGCGGGGGCTCGGCAACGGAGTGCTGAAGTTTGGTCACCTGCCAGCGGCGAATACGGACAGCATTTTTGCCGTAATCGGGGAGGAGTTGGGTTTCGTTGGTTGCGTTACTGTGGTGGCCCTTTTCGCCCTATTTGCCTGGCGCGGCATAAGGATTGCGACTCAGGCCGAGGATGCCTTCGGGAGCTTTCTCGCTGCCGGATTGGTGCTGCTGATCGTAGTGCAGGCGGCGCTGAACATCGCCGTTGTCACTGCCACGGTGCCCTACTCGGGTTTGCCACTACCCTTCATCAGCGCCGGTGGCTCCTCGCTAGTCATGTGCCTGGCGAGTATCGGCATCATCTTCAACATCAGCGGCCACAGAGTAGAGGCTTAGCATGAGGCTGGCTCTGGCTGGCGGTGGCACCGGCGGGCACATCTATCCCGCTATCGCCGTGGTCGAGGCCTTGCACGAGGGGGGCAATGAGCCCGCGGACGTGCTCTGGCTGGGTGTGCCTTCGGGGCCGGAGGAGGAGAGCGCTCGCGCGCGCGGCTGGCAGTTCGCGCCCGTGCGCGCTGGAAAAGTGCGTGGCATGGGAGTGAGGGCGCCTTTCGCTGGGGTGGAAGGGCTGGCCTCGGCCTGGGCAGCCTCGCGCCATCTGCGCCGTTTCCGGGCCGATGTGCTCCTAGCTACCGGCGGCTACGTAAGTGTCCCCAGTGTCCTCGGGGCGCGAATGGCCGGCGTGCCCTCAGTCGTATACCTTCCGGATGTGGAACCAGGTTGGGCGGTGCGTTTCTCGCGGCGCTTCGCGGACGTGGTCGCTGTCACCTGCGAACGCTCGCGCCGTTATCTAGGCGGAAGCCGAGTGGTCGTCACTGGCTACCCCGTGCGTTCGTCCTTCGTTTCCGGTTCGCGCGAACAGGCGCGGCGTCGCCTAGAGTTGGACTCCAGGCCGGCGGTGCTGGCGCTGGGCGGCAGCCTGGGCGCGCGCAGCATCAACGAGGCGGTGCTGCGATGGGCACCGCAGTGGACGCCGCGCTTCCAGGTCCTGCATGTGAGTGGACGGCGAGACTACACCTGGGTGAAAGACACTGCCAAGTCGGCGGGGCTGGTGCATGGCGAAGGCGGCTACTATCTGTATGAATACCTTGAGGATATGGCGACGGCGATGCTCGCGGCCGATCTGGTGGTGAGCCGCGCCGGTGCTTCGACCCTGGGCGAACTGACAGCGGCCGGCAAGCCAGGCTTGGTTGTGCCCTACCCATACTCGGGGGCACACCAGCGGCAGAATGCTCTCTACCTGGTAGAGGAGGGGGCAGCCATCATGCTGGAGGACGCCGAGGTTCGAGAGCGCCTCGGCCCGGAGGTCAGCCGTCTGCTTGGGGACGAAAGGACGCTCCTCAACATGGCCGAGCGCTCGCTATCACTGGCCCGACCTGAGGCCGCGCACGCGCTGGCTGAACTGGTGGTCAGCACGTCGCGAAAGCGCGCTAGCAGGGTGATGCCCACGCTTGCCCACGAGGATAGGGTGGTGTGACATGGCGCCGCAGTTCGTGATTGACTATCGGACCATAAGCGTGGTCGTGGTGCTGGTCTTTGCCCTGATCGGTGCTCTGCAGGGAGGGGCACGATCCATTGTGGTCGTCGCCGTGTCATTGGCGGTAATCGTGGGCATCGGTGAGCCCAGTATCGCCGGAGCGATGCTGCACATCGGGGAGAGGGTCGCCGGCATCCTCCGGCGTGCCGTCGGAGCGAGTTCTTCCGCAGGCGTGGCTGATCCTGGGCCGTACTACTTTCTCATCTATGTAGCTTTGCTGCTGGCAGCCGCTTTTCTGGGCAAGGCCCTGGTGAGAGAAGGGTCACTCACCAAGTCCTCGCGTCTGTTCGGTGGGTTCCTGGGTGTTCTCAACGGGTTGTTGTTCTCGCTCATGCTGCGCGAGAACCTTCTGCCGGTTGTCTCCCGTGCTCTCGGCTCGGGCTGGACCATACACGTGCGGCTGAGCGCGGAGGGCGGTGGCAGTGCGCCGCTGGTGGGCGGGAACGTTTCTGTGGGCACGGTGGCCTATGTATTTGGGCTGCTGCTGGCCGGCGCCGGTGTGCTGCGCAAAGTCCGGGCAGTACGGGGACCCATGGCATGAGCGAGCCAGCGTTTCGGCGCATTCACTTCATCGGCGTCGGCGGCACCGGCCTATCCGGGCTGGCGCGGCTCTCGCTGCTGATGGGCTACCAGGTTTCGGGCTCCGACCGCCAGCGCCCGCCATTGATCTCTGATCTCGAGTCCCTTGGCTTGAGGTTCCAGGGCGGGCATGTGCCCGATTTGGTGAGGCAGGCAGATCTAGTGGTCGTGTCCTCGGCGGTGGCGAACGACAACCCCGAAGCAGTGTGGGCGAGGGAAGCCGGCATACCGGTCTGGAAGCGCCATGAGTTCATACCCTGGTTGAGCGGCGGGCGCCGGATGGTTGCCATCGCAGGGACACACGGCAAGACGACGACGACCGCATTGCTCAGCCACATCCTGGTGGAGTGCGGGAACGATCCTACCTGCCTCGTAGGTGGGCTGGTGCACAACTGGGGCAGCAACGCTCGCCTCGGCAGCGGCGATCTGTTCGTGGTCGAGGCCGACGAGTACGACCGCACTTTTCTCGCCCTGAACCCCTGGCTCGGCGTCATAACCTCGGTGGAGATGGATCATCCCGATTGCTACCCATCACTGGCTGACCTGGATGATGCCTTCGGCCAGTTCGTGGTTCGCTGCAGACGGGTTCTGGCCTGTGGCGACCAGGATGGGGTGAAGCGAGCGGTGGCCACTGCGGCCAACGTGCGTTGGTATGGGGCAGACTCGGGGGCGGACTGGCGGTCGCTCGCCTGGGAGGGGCGAACTGATGGCACCCGCTTCAGACTGGCTGGTCCTGACGGCCGCGAGCACGACGCGACAGTGCCGCTTTGGGGTGAGCATTCCGTGGCCAACGCCCTGGCCGCGATTGCGGCGGCTTACGAGGTAGGCGTTCCTCCGGAAAGAGCGCTGCCAGCACTTCTGAGCTTCGAGGGAGTGGCGCGCCGCTTCAGTCTGCGCGGGTGCTGCTCTGGTGTGTACCTGGTGGACGATTACGGCCACCACCCGACCCAGATACGGTCTGTCCTGGACGCCGCTCGCCAGCGCTTTCCTGGTGCTCGCGAGGTTCTCGTTTTCCAGCCGCATACCTTTAGCAGGACGGAGGCCCTGTTCGACGAGTACGCCACGGCCCTGTCGCAAGCTGACAGGGCGTTTGTGCTGCCCGTGTATGGCGCTCGCGAATCCGGCGATGCGCACGCGCTTTCGGCCCGCCTGGCGGCAGCAGCCGGAGGCGAGGTTCTTCCGGGTGTGGAGCAGGCCAGCGAACGGCTGCTGGCCGTCCTGCGGCCGGGAGACGTGTTGTTGAACCTGGGCGCCGGTGATAACGAGCAGTTGACCGCTGAGCTGATGCGCCGCATGGGTTGTGACGGTGGCTAGGTCCGTGGTCGCTTCGCTTGACGGTGTCCAGGAGAAGGTGCCCTTGGCCCCGTTCACGACGTTCGGAATCGGCGGCCCGGCCCGCTACCTTGCGGTAGCGCAGAACGGGGCAGCCGTCGAGCGGCTCGCCACCTGGGCCAGCGAACAGCAGTTGCCGTGGTTGGTGCTGGGGCGTGGCTCGAACGTGCTCGTGGACGACGGTGGCTATGAGGGTTTGGTCATCATTTTCCGGCGGCGAGAAGCGCAGGCCAGGAGCATCGAGGTGAACGACCTGCGGGACGGTTCGCTCCGCGTGAGAGCCGATGCTGGCACAAGCCTCGCCGGCCTGGCCCGCTGGTGCTCCGAGCGCGGCCTTTCGGGGCTGGAATGGGCCTGTGGCATTCCCGGAACACTGGGCGGAGCAGTCACGGGCAATGCTGGCGCTTACGGTAGCTCAATGTCGACGGTGGTGCACACAGTTGAGGTGCTGAGCGACGGAGGCAGGCGCTGCTCGTACCCCAGCCGCGAGCTAGGGTTCAGCTACCGCCACAGCTCGACCCTGGCTAAGGGTGAAGGATTGGCGGTGCTTGATGTGGCTCTTGATCTTAAGCGCGGTGATCCTGAATCATCCGCCGCGAAAATGGCCTGGTACAGCCAGCAGCGGCGCAACTCTCAGCCAAAGGGACGGAGCGCCGGGTGCGTGTTCCGCAACCCTGCCGGAGGTTCGGCAGGGGCCCTTATCGAGGCCTGTGGCCTGAAAGGCTTCGCCGTCGGTGATGCGGTGATTTCGGATGTGCACGCGAATTTCATTCTTAACCGAGGGCAGGCGCGGGCCGAAGAAGTGCTCCGGCTGATGAACACAGCGCGGCGCCGCGTCTTCGAACGGTTCGGCGTGCGGCTCGAGAGCGAGATCCGTTTCATAGGTCCCTTGTCCTTGGAGGTACTTTGAGAGCGGTGAATCGGGTGGCTGTCCTCTACGGCGGTGTATCGGGTGAGCACGAGGTGTCGGTAGCCTCGGCCCGGTCGGTGATCGCCGCTTTGCGCAGTGCGGGCTACCAGGTGCTGCCTATTCTCATTGACCGCGATGGTGAGTGGCGGACTCAGCCGGAAGGCACGCCGGTGGCGTTGGGGCGGCACGGCCGCTTGCTGAGCCTGGCCCTTGGGGCGGCACAGAGGGAACTGGAGCCGGTGGAATTCGTGTTTCCGGTGCTCCATGGGACCATGGGCGAAGATGGCACGATCCAGGGCATGCTGGAGATTCTGGAGGTGCCATATGCCGGAGCCGGCGTTCTGGGCTCGGCACTTGGGATGGACAAGATCGTTATGAAGCGCCTCTTCCGCGTAGCCGGCCTGCGCACCGTGGACTTTGTAGCGTGCACCCGGCAGGCCATCCTCGATGGACCAGAGGCTGTAGCTGACGAGATAGAGGCAGCACTTCGCTATCCGGTATTCACCAAGCCATCGAACTTGGGCTCAAGCGTCGGCGTCAGCAAAGCCGGCAATAGACATGAGTTGCTGGCTGCCCTGGCTCTCGCCGCTCGTTACGACCGCCGGGTCATTGTCGAACAGGGGGTGGATGCCCGCGAGATCGAGAGCAGCGTGCTTGGCAATGACGAGCCCATAGCGACCGTACCCGGCGAGGTCATTCCGGGGCGCGACTTCTACGACTACGAGGCGAAGTACGGCGATGCCGGTTCGCTGGTGCTGGCGCCGGCCAATCTTGACGAGGCCCTGGTTAATCAGGTGCGAGAATGGGCGGTCCGGGCCTTCCTGGCGCTCGATCTGGCGGGATTTGCACGCGTGGATTTCCTGCTGGAGCGAAACACGGGGATGCTCTACATAAGTGAGGTGAACACCATCCCTGGGTTCACTGAGATCAGCATGTTTGCCAAGCTATGGCAGGCATCGGGCCTCAGTTTCCCTGAGCTCGTTGACCGCATTGTGGCCCTGGGGCTGGAACGTTTCGCCGACAAGCAACGTTCGCTGAGCGCGGCTCGAGAGGAAACCATTGCAAGCTAACTGGTCAGCCCTTGATAGTGATCCCAGGCGGCTATTGCAACTGGCGGGTGAGCAAGGAGGGGCGAGAGCGGCGAATCCGCCACGTCCCCGCAACTCGTTGCTGCGCGGCCTTGCCAATTGGGGCGGTGGCCGGCTGATCAGTGCGGCGATGCTATTGCTAGCCAGCTGGGCTATCTGGACGGTGCATCGCGCGCCGGCCTGGCACGTGCACTGGGTCGAGGTGGTCGGGTGCACGTTAATCTCGCCGGAACAGGTTGTGGGTGCTGCGGGCCTGGCGGACGCATGGTCCGTAGAGCTTGAACCGGTGACCGTGGCCGAGCGGGTGCGGACCGTGCCAGGTGTGCGCACGGCGCAGGCCGAGGTATGGCTGCCCAACCATGTCCGGATCACCGTCAGCGAGGAAAGACCGGTTGCGGTGCTGCAGGAAGCGGATGGCCAGCTTTGGGTGACTGAGCGTGGCCAGTTACTGCGCCCTTTCGGCAAGGTGGATCACTTGCCTGTGTTGGCGCTGCCCTCTGGCAACTGGCCTGGGGAGAGTATGCCGGCGGAGGTCATAAACGGCCTGAGCGCGATGGCAGCAGCGTTTCCTGGCCAGACTGAGTTCCAATACGACCCAATGAAGGGCTTTGTGATCAAGGACAATCGCGGCTATCCGGTGTACCTTGGGAACGCTTCTGAGCTCGCGCGCCAACTGGCAGTAGCCGCCGCTCTGGACAAGCAGCTCCGTGCCAAGGGGCAGGTGCCACAGTTCGTGGATCTGAGGACGGTCGCAGGTGCCTACTATCGTTAGGGTGAGGTCAGTGCTCTGGTTTGTCCTGATAGGGATCGGCGCCGGCATCGGTGCGGGCTTTCTCTGGAGGCCCAGCGTCTCGCTTGCGCTGGCTCGCTATGCCGCTGCGTGGCTTCTCTGCTGCCTTGAAGGCTTGCTAGCGTTGCTAGCTGGGCGTGAACTGGAGCGCGTCTCCGTCGCTGTCGTACGTTCCCTGGCTTATCTCGCAATCACCGGGGTACTGCTTGCTCTCTCGGACAGGCTGGATATGCAGCTGTACCTTGCTGCCTTCGCTGCTCTCGGGGTCCGGATCTTCGCTCACCTGGACGCTCTGATAGGTGGCATCGGCCATGCTGGATGAGGCTAGACGTGAGCTACAGCTTCGAGCGTGCCAAAGGTTGAACTTCGCGTGAGTGACGTGATCGCGGCCTTGGATATAGGCAGCAGCAAAGTGTCCGCCCTGGTTGCCAAGGTGGACGGCGACAATGTCGTCGTCATCGGATCAGGGCTGGCGCCATCGCGCGGCATGGAGAAGGGCGTGGTGGCCGACATTGCCGCCGTATCCGAAAGCGTGGGCCGAGCTGTGGAGGAAGCTGAACGGAGCTCGCGCTATGGCATAGACCGGGCCTGGGTGTCTATCGGGGGTGCACACATCCAGTCTCAGAACTCGCGCGGCGAAGCTATCGTAAGTCAGGCCATGCGCGGAGTGGAACAGGCGGACGTGGACCGGGCCCTGAGCGAAGCGCGCGTCCTGGCGCTGCCGCAGGAGCGCCAGGTACTGCACGTGGTCCCCCGGGGTTATTGGCTGGACAACAGCGTGCTCGTTCGAGAGCCTATCGGCATGGCGGCGCACCGGCTTGACGCCGAGGTGCACGTGGTCACTGCTCTCGACAGTGCTGCCCGTAACCTTACCCGCTGCGTTGAAGGGGCGGGTGTAGCGGTTGAAGGGCTTATCGCGCAGGTCCTGGCTGCCGGCGAGGCAGTGCTCACACCGAACGAGCGCGAGATGGGTGTGGCATGTATCAACATCGGCGCGGGCACGACCGATATCGGAGTGTACCTCAACGGGAGCGTGTGGCACACCGTCACGCTGGGGACCGGTGGCAACCACATTACGAGTGACCTGGCGATCGGGCTGCATGCCCCGCTTGAGGTGGCAGAGGACGTCAAGCTACGTTACGGCCATTGTCTGACCAGGCAGATCCAACCGGACGAGATAGTGCGGATCTCGGGCTTTGGTGGTGATGGGGCAAGAGAATTCACACGAGAGGAGGTGGTGCGGATCATCGAAGCGCGCGTCGAGGAGATATGTACCCTCGTTCAGCGCGAACTGAGACGTTCGTCATTCGACGGGTTGCTTTCGGCCGGGGCGGTGCTGTGCGGCGGCACCGCTAACCTTCCAGGGATTGCTGACTTGGCAAGCGAGGTGATGGACATGCCCGTGCGGGTGGTGGCCCCGCGGCAGGTTCAGGGCCTCACTGAAGTGATCGGCGATGTTGGTCAGGCTACAGGCGTGGGCTTGCTACTGTGGGGAGCGCGCCAGCGTCAGACGCCGGATGTCGAGGCAGGGGGAGGCATCTTGCATCGCTTGGGACGGATCCTGAGGGCGATTTTGCCGGGCTAAGGGAGTTCCCGGAGAGCGGGCTGGCCAGAGAGGGCCAGGCCCGTCGGCAGCCAGCGCAGGCCGCACACATCAGGGATGAGGGCAAGCAGGCTATAGGAGAATGGGGATGGCTACACGTGATCAGATGGAGAACTTCGCTCAGATCAAGATCACCGGGGTAGGTGGGGGCGGGACCAACGCGGTGAACCGCATGATTGATGCCGGCGTGCAAGGAGTGGAGTTCATCGCCATAAACACCGATTCCCAGGCGCTTATGCTTTCCAATGCGCCGAAGCGCATCCGCATTGGCGAGAAGATCACCAAGGGGATGGGGTCAGGTGGCGATCCCGCTATCGGCCAGAAGGCCGCTGAGGAAAGCGCGGATGAGCTGTACGAGGCCCTGCAAGGGGCGGACATGGTGTTCGTGACAGCGGGCGAAGGCGGTGGCACCGGCACCGGTGCAGCGCCCGTGGTTGCCCGCATTGCGCGCGAGGCAGGGGCGTTGACCGTCGCAGTAGTTACCAAACCCTTCAGCTTCGAGGGCCGACGCCGGATGCAAGCGGCGGAGGAGGGCATCAAGCGGCTAAAGGAGACGGTGGACACGCTAATCGTTATTCCGAATGACCGCTTGCTCCAGGTGGTCAATAGCAAGACGCCCATGAACACTGCTTTTGGCCAGGCCGACGAGGTGCTGCGCCAGGGTGTGCAGGGCATCTCCGAACTCATCACGGTTCCTGGCTTGATCAACTTGGATTTCGCCGACGTGAAGACCATCATGAGCAACGGCGGGGCAGCTCTGATGGCCATCGGCAAGGGAAAGGGCGACAAGCGAGCGGTCGAGGCGGCAAACAGCGCCGTTACCTGCCAACTTCTTGATGTGAGCATTGAGGGGGCGAAGGGCATCCTCTTCAACGTCACGGGCGGCGCCGACCTGACCCTTCATGAGGTCAACGAAGCCGCCGAGATCGTCCGCCAGGCAGCCCATCCTGAAGCTAACATCATCTTCGGCGCCGTGATCAACCCGGAGCTTGACGACGAGATCCGGATCACCGTCGTCGCCACCGGCTTCGAGGAACAAGCACAGAGCCTTAGTGCCTCACGCACGAACATCCGCGAGTTCCCGCGAGCCGCTGCTTTTTCAGAGGATGCGACGGAAGTGCCAGCCTTCCTGCGGCGCCGGACCAGGTGACCGCGGCCTCAGCCAGGCAGCAAGACTTTGGCGAAGGGGAGCCAGCCACCAGGGCCGGCTCCCCTTCTTTGCGAGCCCAAGCGGCTGGCTGCGGTTGCGTGCAAAACTTAAGCTCGTTATGTCTTGATTGAGTCGCCAGCCTATTGACTATGAGCTTCGGACGGCGGTATACTGAGCCTACTACATCTAGTAGTTAACTGCTCGCGTTACACAACCCGTTGATTGCCAGTTCGCGCAAGGAGTCGCCGCTTGAACTGCCCCTTCTGTGGAACGTCCGAGCTTCGTGTCCTCGATACGCGTGATACTGAAGATGGCGTGCGCAGGCGCCGCGAATGTGCTGTCTGTCACCGTCGCTTCACGACCTACGAGCGCATAGCGCCAGTTGTGTGGGTCATCAAGCGCGACGGGCGGCGAGAGGAGTTCGATCCGGAGAAGATCGGGGATGGGGTGCGCAAAGCCTGTGCTAAGCGGCCAGTACCTACCGAGGTGCTGCAGCGGTTGGTGCAGGAGGTGCAGGACGCAGTGCTCGGACTGAATCGGGCTGAGGTGTCCAGCAAGGTCATCGGTGACCTGGTGATGGAAAGGCTGCGCGCGATAGATGAGATCGCGTACGTGCGCTTCGCCTCGGTCTACGTCCCGCTGGCCGACCTGGAGAGTATACGGAACGAGATTGATCGCATGATGCAGATGCGTCGAAATGGGGAGGGCTAGATAGATATGGAGGCTGAGCCGATGGTGAGCCGGGTGCACAGGGAGCGTTTGGCGGGGCCGGTGCTCAACGACAATGCGCGCCAACTCTTGGAGCGGCGATATCTACGCAAGGATGAGACCGGAGCCGTGGCTGAGACGCCGGAGCAGATGTTCCGCCGCGTGGCGGTCGCCGTGGCCGCTGCCGAGCGCGAGTATGACCTGTCACCGGACATTGATGCCCTTGCGGACGAGTTCTATCAGTTGATGGTCAGCTTCGATTTCCTGCCGAACTCGCCGACTCTAATGAACGCCGGCACCAGCCTGGGCCAACTGAGCGCCTGTTTCGTCCTGCCGGTCGAGGATGATATGGCCAGTATCTTCAATGCGGTGCGGGACACTGCGCTGATTCACCAAAGCGGCGGCGGCACGGGCTTCAGTTTCTCCCGCTTGCGCCCGGCGGGGGATGTAGTGCGTTCCACCGGCGGCATCGCCAGCGGCCCGATCTCTTTCATGAAGGTTTTCGATGCAGCCACAGATGTGATCAAGCAGGGTGGCAGGCGCCGCGGCGCCAACATGGGCATCCTGCGCGTAGACCACCCCGACATACTGGAGTTCATAGACTGCAAGAGCCAGGAGGGCGTTCTCTCCAATTTCAACATCTCAGTGGCGGCCACCGAGGCCTTCATGCAAGCTGTGGAGAAGGGCGAGAAGTATGCCCTTATCAACCCGCGCACGGGCCAGGCAAGCGGTTTCTTAGAGGCGCGAGAGGTGTTCCGGCGCATAATAGATGCTGCCTGGCGCAACGGTGAACCCGGCCTCATATTCCTGGACCGCATGAACCAGTTCAACCCGACGCCCAACCTCGGTCTCTATGAGTCCACCAACCCCTGTGGCGAGCAGGTACTGCTCCCCAATGAAAGCTGCAACCTCGGCTCAATCAACTTGAGCCACATGACGGCCGGCGGCCGGATTGACTGGGAGCGCCTGCGCTACGTGACGGACATGGCCGTGCACTTCCTGGACAATGTGATCAGCGTCAACCGTTTCCCCTTGCCCGAGATCAGGGAGGCCACGCTCAATACGCGCAAAATCGGCCTCGGGGTGATGGGCTTCGCCGACATGCTCTTCCGGCTTGGCGTCCCTTACGACTCTGAGGAAGCGGAGGCGGTTGCGCATAGCGTGATGGAGGCGGTCGCGTTCTGGAGCAAAGAGGCATCGGTGGAGTTGGCGACAAGGCGCGGGCCGTTCCCGGCTTTCCGCGGCTCCACCTACGAGCGAGGTGAGTTCCCGCTGCAGTTGGGAGACTGGCCGAGGATGGCTGGTGCTCCCCGGTTCGACTGGCAAGCGCTTCAGGAGCGCGCCAGCAAGCAGGGGGTGCGCAATGCTACGACTACAACCATTGCCCCCACCGGTTCCATCAGCTTTGTCGCCGGCTGCAGCAGCGGCATAGAGCCGGTATTCGCCCTGGCGTTCACGCGCACCGTCCTGGATGGGCGCCAGTTCGTCGAGACAAACCCGGCGTTCGAGGAGGTGCTGAAGGAGCGTGGCTACTACAGCGAGGCGCTCATCGACCAGGTGGCCGTCAGCGGTTCGCTCGAGGGTACTGAGGCTCCCGATGAACTGAAGCGCCTGTTCGTCACAGCGCACCAAGTATCACCCGAATGGCATGTACGCCTCCAGGCAGCGTTCCAACGCTTCACCGACAATGCCGTCAGCAAGACGATCAATTTCGCCAACAGCGCGACTGTTGACGATGTCGCCACTGCTTTCAGGCTGGCTTTTCAGCTTGGCTGTAAAGGCATCACGGTATACCGGGATGGCAGCCGGCAGGCCCAGGTGCTCACCAAGGGTACGCAGACGAAGAAGGAGCCGGAACCACAACCGGCGGCCGCCAGCCCTGCAAAGGACCCCAGGCGCCCGCGGCCGGCCCTCACCCACGGGACGACCGAAGGCGTCCCACTCGGATGCGGGCGGAAGGTGTACATCACGATCAACGAAGACGAGGTCGGGCTGTGCGAAGTGTTCCTGCAGATGGGAAAGAGCGGAGGCTGCACTGCCTCCCAGTCTGAGGCCATCGGCCGCCTGATCTCACTGATCCTGCGTTCGGGCATTGATGTTGAGCCGGTGATCGAGCAACTCAAGGGCATCCGTTGCCCGTCGCCGACGTGGCACAAGGGTACCCTGATCCTGTCCTGTGCTGATGCCATCGCTAAGGCTCTCGAGCACTACGTCGGCAAGAACGGCAGCCGCCAGTTGAAGCCCGGCGCATCCAAAGTGGACCTGAGCCCGGAGTGCCCCGAGTGCGGCTCGATCCTGCAGTTCAAAGAGGGCTGTGTCGTCTGCCCGAATTGCGGCTACAGCCACTGTTCATAAAAGCGAGCGCAGTCGGAGACGTGCAGAGGCGACGCTGTTGGCGTCGCCTCTGTGGTGCGCCCACCACTGTAAGCGAATGAGGCAGCAAGTATGAGTAGTTGGCCGCTGACGCAGAAAGCGAGAGCCTTGCTGCAGCGGGAACAGGGCGCCATCGTCCGGGATTGGGGAGGACGTCTCCCGATCGTGCTGATTTACCCCAATAGCTACTACGTTGGTATGAGCAGCCTCGGTTTTCAGACCGTATACGGGCTGTTCAACTCCTTCAGCGACATCATCTGCGAGCGCGCTTTCCTTAACCTCGGCCGGGGCGAGTCCGACGTCGAGCCAATAAGCCTCGAGTCCCAGCGGCCACTTCAGGACTTCCCGGTTGTCGGGTTTTCGCTCTCCTACGAGTTGGACTATGCCAACATGATTCGCATCCTGCGCACTGCCGGCATCCCTCCCTTGGCGGATGAGCGTCGCCTGTCGCCCCTGGTGATCGCCGGCGGCCCGGCGGTGACTGCTAACCCAGCGCCCATTGCCCCGATTGCCGACGCCATCATGATTGGCGAAGTCGAAGAGACCATGCCAGCCTTAGTGCGTGCACTGGAAGCAACGATAGAGTCGGGAGCGCTGCTTCAGCCGCTGGCAGAAGTACCCGGGCTGTATGTGCCGGCGATTCATCACAGCAGAGGCGCAGTGCGGCGTCAGTGGACTCGAGACCTCGACTCCTGGCGAACTTGCTCTTCAGTGTGGAGCGATTTCACCGAGTTCCCCGGCATGCATCTTGTTGAAGTGGCTCGCGGCTGCGGCCACGCCTGTCGCTTCTGCCTCGCCGGGCACGTGTATCGGCCCTTGCGCGAACGATCTGTGGCAGCCGTGCTCGAGTTGGCGGAGCCGGGCGTTGCCGCAGGCAGGACAATCGGCCTCATGGCGCCGTCTCTGGCGGACTGCCGTTCGCTTCGCCCCGTTCTTCAGGAGTTGTTGAAGCGCGGTGCCCGTGTTTCGGTTTCATCGCTGCGGGCCGACAGTCTGGATGAGGCACTGGTGCGGCAACTGGTGGCGAGCGGCAACGACAGCATCACTATCGCCCCTGAGGCGGGCAGCGAACGGCTGCGACGTCTGATAGGCAAGCAGTTGGAAATGGCTGACATTCTCGCCGCGGCCGACGCCGCGGATGGGTTCGGCTTCAAAGAACTGAAGCTTTACTTTATGCTTGGCTTGCCGACCGAGACTGACGCTGATGTTGCTGAGTTGGCTGCCCTCGTGCTGGAGATTCGGCGCCGTTTCAGCCGCAGGCTTGTGGCCAACGTATCCTGCTTCGTGCCCAAGGCCGGCACACCGTTTCAATGGCAGGCCATGGCGCCCGTTACAGTGCTGGAGCGCCGTTTGCTTGCCCTCCAGGTGGCGCTGCACGGTGCGCGGGTGGAGCTTCGGGCGGAAAGCCCGAGGTGGGCACTGTTGCAGGCGGTGTTCGCCCGCGGCGACGAACGCGTGGGGCGAGCTCTTGCCGCCGCTCGCCAATGGTCGCGACAAGGGCTGATGCGAGCGCTGCGCGATGGCGGCGTGGATGTTGATGCGGTCGTGGGCGCACGCCGTATCGGTGAGCCAATGCCCTGGGACGTTGTGGACCCTGGCCTCCCGCCGGGGTACCTAAGCCGGCAGGCGAGCGCAATCAGCCAGCAGGGCTAGAGCCGCCCGTAGCACCTGGTCCACGCTCACGGCACGCATGCAGGCCAACTGGTCAATGGCAGCGCAGCCTGTGAGGTCGCCGCAGGGGCGGCAGGCGACTGGCCCAGTGAGCACACGGTGCCTCGCCGGCGAGCCCCAAGGCCCGAACTTGGCCTCGTCGGCTGGCCCGTAGATGTGCACAGTTGGCGTGCCGCTGGCAACTGCCAGGTGAAGCGGTCCGCTGTCTGAACCGATCACGAGCGCCGCCCGGGCGAGGAGGCCGGCCAGTTCGACCAGGCTGAAGTCGCCGGCTGCAGACAGCGCAAGGGGCGAAGAGGCCGCGGTCCTTTCCACTAGGGGTGCCTCGCTGGCGGTTCCGGTGACGACTATCGGTAGCCCCACCTGATCGCCAAGCAGGCGAAGCAAGGCTTCGTAGCGGCTCTCTGGCCACTGCTTGTTGGCAGCGCCCGCCCCTGGGTGCACACAGAGGAAGGTCTTCGCACCCGCCAGGTTTCGCTCGAGCCAGCGCTCCACGGCTGCCTGGCTTGAAGGCGGGATTGTAAGCTGCAGTGGGTTCACCTCTGGTGAAGGGGCTGTTTCAGGCGCCTCAATCCCAAGTGAGCGGGTGAGGCTGCGCACCAGCACAAGGTTGCTCACGACCTCGTGCTGGCGCCGACCGCTGGGAAGGGCTGCGGTGAGGAACGGCTCTGTTTCCGGCGTGCGCCAGCCCAGGCGGCGAGGAATGCCAGCCAGGGCTGCTGCCATCGCGCCCCACCAATGGTCAGGTCGGGCCACGAGACATATATCGAAGCGACCGCGCCACCGCCGCGCTGTCTCCAGGGCCAGCGCGTATGGCTGGATCAGGTTGGCCTTGGGGCGCCGGGTGAAGCCAGGGAACTCTACAGTCTCAACCGCGCTTGCTGCAGGCGACAGGGCAGCGAGTGCGGCAACCCAAGGGCCAACACTGAGGGTGACCGAAGCATCTGGCAGGTTCTGGCGCAGTTCTGCCAGCGCCGGGAAGAGGAACAGGAGGTCGCCGATGTGATCAGGGCGCAGGACGAGGATGCGCGGCGGCCAGCGAACGGCGGAGGTCGTGGGTGCGGTCAGTTTGCCGAGCAGGCGCAACATCTGCAGCCTAACGGCGGAGCGCTTGCTCATAGACCTCGTCCAGGCAAGGCCCCAGGCGTTCCCAGGCCAGGGGTTCGGCGATGTTGCGAAAGGCGTTCCAGCCCAGGCTTTCGGCGAGGGCCCGGTCTTCGGCCACTCGCAGACAGGCAGCAACCATCTCCCGAGCAGTGTTCGCCAGCAGGTAATCACGGCCTGGGCGAGCCTGGTACCCCTCTGCGGCGATAGCAGTCAGGATGAGCGGGCGCGCCAGAGCAGCCCCTTCGCCCACCTTGAGCTTCGTCCCACCACCCATTCGCACGGGCACGACTACCGCAGTGGCGCCAGCGAGATAGGGCCTTGCATCGGGTACCTCACCGGTAACGTGTACGCCCGGGTGCTTCGTGAGCGCCAGCACCTCCGGGTGTGGCTGCCGGCCGACGACCCAAAAACTCGCGTTCGGCAGGTGCCCGCGCACTGGGGGTAGCACCTCGCGCGCAAACCAGACAGCAGCATCAACGTTGGGGCGGAAGTCCATCTTGCCTGGGAACACGAAGTGCGGCCCGGGCTCAGTAGCGAACTGAGGAGCGGGTTGCACGCCCCGGTAGTAGGCGAGATCTACTCCGCTTGGTACGATGGCATAACGCGTTCGTGGAGAGATGCGCCGAAGCGCTTCGGCATCCTGGGCTGAAACGGCGATCACAATATCGGCGAGCGAGCAGGCCAGGCGCTCATAGCGTAGCAGGCGACGCCACTGGACAAGCGAATAGGCGGCTTGCGGCCATCGCTCCGGGCGCCTCAGGTCTACCAGCGCGGCGCGCTTCTGCAGCAGATACTCGGCGTTGTGCTCGTCCAGCACAAGAGCCACCTTAGGCAGAAGCTGCCTGGCCAACTGCAGTGTGTAGGCCATATCGAGCGCCTGCGCCTGCACGACGTCCGGCGCGAAGGCGACGAGTTCGCGCGCCAGCAAGCCCTCAAGCGCCAGCGACCGAGAGCGGCCGGCCATGTCGGGCTCTCGCGTGGCAATGAGTTGACGCAGGCGCTCGCCCTTCGTCCGCTCGGGTGGAGCCGGAAGCAGGTGCATGATGACGCCGGACTCCCGCAGCGGCGCCGGTGGCTTATCCGGCTCGCCGAAGCCGAAAACGTGCACGGAGTGGTGGCGAGCGGCCTGGGCGATCAGGTTGTAGTTGCGTATCGGCGTGCCAGCATCCGGCGGATAGACGAGCCGCTGGACGATGAAGGCGAGCTTCATCCCGGGTTAGCCGCTGACGCCGAGCACGGAGTGGTAGAGGTCCAGCGTCTTCTGCGCCATTCCCTGCACCGAGAAGCCGCGCACCCGCTGGAAGCCGCGCTCGACAAGGGTCTGCCTCAGTTGGGCATCGGAGAGCAGGCGCCAGAGAGCGACAGCAATCGCTTCCGCGTCGTCAGGCGAAACGAGAAGACCGGCGTCGCCGATCACCTCAGGCATCGAAGAGGTGTTAGAAGCGACGACTGGCGCGCCGCAGGCCATCGCTTCCAGAGGCGGCAGGCCGAAGCCTTCGTAGTAGCTGGGGTAAGCCAGGGCCGCGGCACCGTTGTAGAGGGCGACTAGCTCAGAGGCATCTACGTGCCCCAGGAAGCGAACTACATCCTGCAACCGTAGCTTCTCATATGTCTGCAGGACGTCGTCGTAAAGCCAGCCCCACTCACCGATCACAGCGAGGGCCACGCCAGGGGAATACTGGTCGGCCAGGATGCGCATCGCCTTGAAGAGAGTTGGCAGATTCTTGCGCGGCTCGATGGTGCCGACGAAGACGATATACCGCTCCGGCAGGCCGTGCTTGACACGGGCGGCCTCGACGGCCAGGCGATCGGCCATGACCTGAAAACAGGGGTTGATGGCTTCGTGTATCACTGAGACGCGATCCTCTGGGGCGCCAAGCAAACGCGTCACGTCCCTCTTTGTGCTCTCGGAGACAGCGATGATGTGGTCAGCACTGCGCACCGCCTGATCTATCTGGCCATAGTAGTGCGCGCTCTCTCGCGTCAGCAGATGCGGATAGAGCAGAAAGGCGAGGTCGTGGACGGTGATCACCGACTTGAAGCGGCGCCTGAAAGGCGGGATGAAATCTGGGCTGTGGAGCAAGTCGAGGTGCAGGCGGGACATCTCAAGGCGCAGAGCCGTCTGCTCGAAGCGATTGTGAGGCGGGGTAAAGATGGGCACCTGCCGAAAGGGACAGCCAGCAAACGCGGTTGGGGCGCTCTTGCGGCTGCGCAGGACGGCGATGTCATCTGGCGGGCAGAGCTGAGCCAGTCCATCGAGGAGGCGCAAGATGTATTGGCTGATGCCGCCCTTCGTGTAGTGCAGCAGGCGAGCGTCAATGCCTATGCGCATGTCATGCCCAAGCCGCTCTCACCACTCACGCTCGTATTATAGCGGCCGCCCATCCAGGCGGTCAAAGCGCTTTGCTGGGGCCAGCGCGGCGAACCTATAATGACCGTCCAATGCTCGAGTCACCAGCAACGTCTACGGTGCAGCCGCGACAGGACTGCATTCTGCCAGAACGGAGCCGCTTCATCATTGCGGCAGCGGCAGTGTTGTTGCTGGCCGGAGTCGTGAGGCTGGTTGCTCTGGACCGGGTGCCTCCGGGCTTGCAGCATGACGAAGTGTTCGGCGGTGAGTTTGCCCAGATGGTGTTCAAAGGGCAGCGGCCGATCTTCTTCGACATGAACGGGGGCAACGAGCCCTTTTTCCTCTACCTGGTCACTCTATCGCTCGCAGCTTTCGGCAAGAACCTGCTTGCCCTGCGCTTTCCAGCCGTCGCCGGGGGGATGGTCAGCATCGCTGCCACCATCTGGCTGGCGCGGCGGCTGTTTGGCGGCCGAATCGCTCTTGTCACGGGCCTGATGATGGCTGCCTCCCTGTGGTACGTGCTCGACAGTCGCGTTTCGCTGCGGGCGATCTGGTTGCCGGCGCTGATGGCTCTGGCATTTGGCTTCCTGTGGCGCTGGTTGCGCGAGGGGCGGCTTCCGTTGTTGCTCTTGGGGAGCGCTATTCTCGGCGGCAGCCTGTACACGTACACGTCAGCCGCACTTGGCGTGGTGACGGTAGGCTTGTTTGCGCTTTACCTGTGGCTGGCCAGGAAGCAGCGCCGCCAGGCAGCTGGCTTGGGGCTGGCTCTGCTCCTGGCGGTGATGATCGGCGCGCCCATGTTCTGGCACATTGCGAGAGTGCCGGCTGCCAAGCAGCGGGTGCGCGACCTCAGCGCCGAGCTACTGGCCTTGAAGGCTGGAAACCCGGTGCCGGTGCTCGTCAACACTGGCAAGGTGTTGGCGATGTTCGCTTTCACAGGCGATCCTGAGTGGCGGTACAATGTGGCGGGCCGGCCAGTCTTCACCCTGCCGCTGGGCCTGGTGTTCTATCTGGGGCTGATTCTGTGCCTGGGCCGCTGGCGCGATGAGCGCTACGCCTTCTTGGCATTGTGGTTGTTGGTGAACCTGGGCGCGAGCGCGGTCACCAGTAGTGCTCCCTCCTCACTGCGTGCGGTAGGGGCGGCCCCGGCTGCTTATGCGATTGCCTCCGTTGGCCTCATGTCGAGCCGCAGCTGGGCGCGCAGAGGTGGCTGGCGCCGCCTGTTGGTGCCGCTCCTCGTGCTGGCTGTGGGCCTGGATGCGGCCTGCAGCCTTGGGAGTTACTTCCTCGTCTGGCCGGCAAACGCAAAGGTTCGCGAGGTCTATCGCGGCGACATCGCCAGTATTGCCCGCTACTTGCGTCATACCGACTGGCCTGGCCCGGTGATGATAAGCTCCGAATTCGCCGCCGACCTGGATCGGCAGTCATTTGAGTACCTGGGCATGACTGACCGCCAGCCAATGTGGTTCGATGCCCAGCATGAGTTGGTGCTGCGCTCGCAGCCGGTATTGACCCTGTTTCCGAGCAACAGGCCGGTGGCGGCGCCTCTGCTGCCATTGCTTGAGAGCGCCGGCACTCAAGTCCAGGTGTCGTCGCGCGACTTCATGGCTTGGCAGCTGGTTGCCAAGCCGACGACCGCTCGGGCGCCGGAAGCGTCCGTGGCGACGGATTGGTCCGGCGCGGCAATGCAGATTGAGTCGGTCTCCTTGCCCGAATCGGTTGCGTCTGGCTCGAAGCTGCCCGTCCTGATCACCTGGCGCGTATCGGCGCAGGCTCCTGGTGGCAGGCAGATCACTTTCTTCGCCCACCTGCGAGACGACCAGGGCCTGTTGTGGGGCCAGGCGGATGTGCTCACCTATCCCACAAGTGACTGGCGGATTGGTGATGAGATCCACCAACTGCTCAACATCGCCGTGCCTGCAGACATGCCGCCTGGCCTGGCCACGGTGCAGGTGGGCGTGTATGAGAGAGCTTCGCAGCCGCTTGCTTTGCTCTTGCAGCCGGCCAACCTCGCCTTCTGGCGCCTGGAGGGCGGCAGGCTGACCATCAAGCCGGGTGGTCCGGGAGCGGTAAGTCTCAAGCCCGATCTCCAACTGAATCGAGCCGTGGGCGACCTGCAGTTGATAGCTGCCAGCGTCTCGCCGCGCGTATTGCAGCCCGGTGGCGTCTCTGAGGTGGCTCTATGGTGGCGCGGACCCCTGGGGGAGGCTCCTTCTCTTACTCTGCAACTGGTTGGCTCCTCCGGGGAGGCTCGCGTCCTCGCGGAGGTGCCGGCCACGAACGCAGGCGCCGGCCAACCGGTGGGGACCTGGCGCCAGCGCATACCTGTCCGAGTGCCTCGGGAGGCACAGCGCGGCGATTCGCGCTTGCGGTTGGAGGAGGTCGGCAGCGGGCTGGTATGTGACCTGGGAGAGGTGTTCGTTGCTGGCGTACAGCGGCAATTCTCACAGCCGGCGGAGCCGCTGACGCTGGCGATCCCTTTCCAGGGCGGGCTGAAGCTAGTCGGGGCGGCTCTCAGTGGCACAAGCCTGGTTGCCGGTTCCGACCTGAAGCTTGACCTGGTCTGGACCTGCTCGCAGCCCGTTGACGAACCCCTCACGGTGTTCGTGCATCTTGTGGATGGAGCAGGCCGGGTCCTGGCCGGCTCTGACTCCGAGCCAGCGGGTGGTTCGCGACCAACGACTGGCTGGCTGCCTGGGGAGTACGTGACTGACGCGCATGTACTCTCACTGGGTGGCCAGGTGCCTCCGGGCAGATATGGGCTGAGAGTGGGGTTGTATCACGCCGACCAACCGGGCTACCCGAGGCTCAGACTGATGGGCAGCGACGAGGACAGTGCTCTTATCTCGGACATAGAGGTCAAGTGATGGACGATCAGGGTGGCCAGCGAGAACTGCTGGAGTCAGCCTATCGTGGTGCCAGAGTGCTGGTGACCGGAGGGCTGGGATTCATAGGCAGTAACCTGGCTCTGCATCTTGTCAGCCTCGGAGCGAAGGTCCTGGTGGTGGACTCGCTCATACCGCAATACGGCGGCAACCTGCATAACTTGGAGCCAGTGCGGGATAGGGTCGCCGTAAACATTGCCGATGTGCGCGACGTGTATAGCATGAACTATCTCGTTCAGGGCCAGGACTACATCTTCAACCTGGCCGGCCAGGTCAGCCACCTGGATTCCATGGTTGATCCGGTCACAGACCTGGAGATCAACTGCCGAAGCCAGCTGACAATCCTCGAGGCATGCCGCCGGCATAACCCGGGCGTGAAGGTAGTGTATGCCGGCACCAGGCAGCAGTACGGCAGGCCGGACTACCTCCCCGTGGATGAGCGCCACCTGATGCACCCGACGGACATCAATGGCGTGAACAAGATGGCAGGCGAGTGGTATCACATCGTGTACAACAATGCCTACGGCGTGCGCGCCTGCAGCCTGCGCCTTACGAATACCTACGGACCGCGCATGCGCATCAAGGATGCGCGCCAAACGTTTCTTGGCTGGTGGCTGAGACTGGCGCTCGAAGGGCGCCCCATAGAGATCTACGGCGATGGCAGTCAAGTGCGGGACTTCAACTACGTTGATGACGTGGCCCATGCCTTTCTGCTCGCCGGCGCAAGCGAACGCGCCAATGGCCAGGTGTACAATCTGGGCAGTCCTGAACCTCTCTCGCTGAGGGAATTGGCCGAACTATTGTCGTCTCTATGCCCTCGCTGCAGCTACTCGCTTATCCCGTGGCCCGCAGACCGCAAGGCGATTGACATCGGTTCCTACTACGGCGACTATGGCAAGATCAGGCGGGAACTCGCCTGGGAGCCGCTGGTGTCTCTACGAGATGGCCTGGAGAGAACGCTGGCGTATTTCGCTGCCAACCTGGAGCATTACCTATGAGCCCAGAGATTCCCTTCGGCGACCTGAGGCGAGAGTATCAGGCGCTTGGCGCGATGCTGGACGGCGCCATCAAACGGGTGCTGGAAAGCGGCTGGTTCATTCTTGGGAGCGAGACCAGTGCCTTCGAGGAGGAATGGGCCAGGTACCTCGGCGCAAAGCACGCCATAGGCGTGGGGAACGGCACTGACGCCATCCGCATTGCTCTCGAGGCTTGCGGAGTGCGCCCCGGTGACGAAGTAGTTACGACGCCACTTACGGCTGTTCCAACAGTGACAGCGGTCTGTATGCTGGGGGCTGTGCCTCGCTTCGCCGATGTATCACCCTCGACAGGGCTGATTGATCCCTCGGCGCTAAGCCGTGTGGTGAGCAGGGGCACGCGAGCGATTGTGCCCGTGCATCTATACGGCAACATGTGCGACATGCCGGCCATTATGGAGATTGCTCGCGGTATCGGCGCGGCGGTGGTTGAGGATTGCGCTCAGGCTCATGGGGCGACGTATGGGGCGGCCAAGGCCGGTACATTCGGGCTGGCGGGTTGCTACAGCTTCTATCCGAGCAAGAACTTGGGTGCGTATGGGGACGGAGGGGCGGTAGTCTGCGACAATGATGAGGTCGCCTCGCGCTGCCGCATGCTGCGCAACTATGGCCAGCGCGCTCGCTACGAGCATCTCGCAGCGGGTGTAAACAGCCGCCTTGACGAGATTCAGGCGGCTATCCTGCGAGCGAAGTTGCCCTACCTCGACCAGTGGAACGCGCGGCGCACAGCCATTGCCCGGTGCTACGATGCAGCGATCAGCGGCGATAGTGTGCGGCCTCTCGCCAGGTCGGATGGTGGCGTCTGTCACCTCTACGTCCTTGCCTGTCGAGACCGCGCCGGCTTGCAGGCTCATTTGGCTGCTAGGGGGATAGCGACGCAAGTGCACTACCCGCGGCCCGTGCACCTGCAGCCGGCGTTCGCCTGGCTCGGCCTCAGCCCTGGCTCCTACCCTGTGGCGGAGGAACTGGCCGACTCAGTGCTGTCGTTGCCCATGCACCCCTTCCTGCGAGAGGACGAGGTGACGCGAGTAGCTGAGGCTCTGGCCGAGTATTGCCAGCGTAACAGGTAGGGAGGAAAGCGACGATGAAGATAGTCACTACTGAGGAGATGCGCAGGCTAGAGCGGCTAGCGGACGCCGCTGGCAATAGCTATGCGGACATGATGGAGCGCGCCGGTTCGGCTGTGGCGGAAGTGGCCGCCGGCCTGGTGGACGAAGGGGCAAGCGGGCCTGTGCTGGTGCTGGTTGGCCCGGGCAACAACGGTGGTGATGGCTTGGTGGCCGCCCGGAAACTGGCAACCCGTGGCTACCAGGTGCGCCTGGCTTTGGCAAAGGCTCGTGACGAGGGCGATGCGAATTGGGAGCGAGCGCGCGAACTCGGCATCCCCGTCA
>Ga0078972_1006873_pt1 | contig 26257 bp, 24 predicted proteins | sample YelNatPaOPGAMG01_FD_67568 | JGI IMG/M metagenome (GOLD analysis project Ga0078972, IMG submission 67568) | Hot spring thermophilic microbial communities from Obsidian Pool, Yellowstone National Park, USA - OP-RAMG-01 (SPADES assembly) (version 2) | ecosystem: Environmental > Aquatic > Thermal...
GCCCGCCCCGATGTTGTGGGGGGCTCGGGGGCTTGCCAGGGACCGGGACTCCCCGACTTGTCGGGGGGCAAGCTCCCCGCCATGGTGCCAACTGCGGGCCTCGGCGCCATGGCGCGACGGTCCCGAACTTGTTCGGGGCTCCGGCTGGCCGCTCTCACGGGTCGTCGTGGGCGAAGCGCTCCGGAATAGGGTAGTGCGTCCAGGTGCTGGTCATGAACGCCTCTCCGTACTCGCGCATGTAGGCGTGGTAGCTGGAGAACGGGTAGTGGGCAAGGGCCTCATGTACCTCCGGGTAGCGGCCAGATGCTATCCTGAACTGCCCACCCTGAAGCAGCAGAGCCTCAGTGCACGCGCGCACGTAGCCGTGCTTCAGCGGGTTGATATGGACGTAGTTGAAGCACGACCAGAATCCGCTTTGCCCGCGCGGCGAGTGATCCCAGTACTGGTACCATACCTTGCGCCCTGGCGTGCCATCCAACTCGTTCAGCCGGATTGCGCTCTCGCCATGCAGCCGTTTGATGAACTTCCACACTGGGATGGTGCTGCCGGTCTGCAAGAGTAAATGGTAGTGGTTGGCCAGGATAACCCAGGCGTGGAGGGTGATAGCATAGTCTCTGACGGCACCGCGCAGAATGTCGCGGAGCAACGCTCGCCTCGGGGCGGTATCGAGCAGCCGCTGTCGGCCAACGGTGCCCGCAGTGACGAAGTAACAGGCGTTCTGCTCGTAGACGTGGGGTGGGTGGAACTCGCGCCACTCGGCCATGGCCGCATCCCTCCTGGGGCGTGACCTTTTCCCCCGAGCTGCCCTCGCTCAGCCCGTATTGTAGCTCCGGAGCCACAAGGCGCAAGGTCTTAGGCGACACTCCGAGAATCGCTATCCCTCAGACCTGCTCGTTGGGCGCTGCCACCTGGCGAAGGTTAGGGTTGGCGCCAAGCCGCGGGGCTGCTCCCCAACAAGTTGGGGAGTCCGCGGGCATCAGCTTCTTTCCATCTCCTCGGCCAACCCGGCGTCGAAGCGGTAGGCACCTGGCAGGAGGCCCGCGGCCTGGTTGTAGAGGGCCAGGGTGCGACGGGGCTCGCGCAGACAGGCGACGACGGCATCCTCGCCCAGGGCCTGCCGGATGCGCTCGACCATCATATAGCCCACGGCATAGGCCTCGCCCATGTAGCCCTGCAGGAACGAGGGCACCTCGGCCTGGAATGCTGCTTCATCCATCTCGCCGGCCCAGGCGCGGCGGAGCAGGCTCTCGGCGCGGCCAAACAGGCGATCGATCTGGCCCATGTGCCCCTGCCACTGGACCACCCCCTCCGGTTCCTCCGGTGCGCCGCTGATGAGGCAAGTAGCACTGCCCTCGCCCAGGAGCAAGCCCAGGAACTCGAGGGCCAGGCGCCGGCCGGGCGGCAGGTGAGGGGCATCGAGCTGGCCCTGCCACAGCCCCTCCACGCCGATGTGGTGCAGCTCGTGGGCCAGCACCTTCCGGAAGCCTTCGATACTGCGCATCTGCAGGAGGTCAAAGGCCACCTGGCCCTGGTACACAAAGCCGCCGCTCATGCCGTCGAGGAGGATGAAGACGGTCGTCTCGAGTGCCGCATCACCGGGCAGCCAGCGGCGCGCCAGGCTGGCAGCCTCGGGCACCACATCCTTCTCCACGACCTCGGTGTACAGCGCCCAGAGCTCGCTCAAGCGGCCCGGCGCCGTGCGAAAGCTCGCCCACATCCTCTCCAGTTGTGGGTTGGCGGTGCTGAACTCGCCGTGGCGGATGGCGCGCAGCATGGCCGCGAACTCGGCAGGCGCGAGGCTGCGGCCGGCGAAGCGATTGTGGTGCGCGAAGAAGAGACGGTAGGCAGGGGTATCGAGCACGGCCTGTAGCTCGGCCTCGGGCACGTCCTCGCCGGCCGCGAGGCGCTCAAGGAGGCCGATCATCAAGCGCGCACCTTCGGCATCGAAGTGGACCGGGCACATGGCGGCTCCTTTCTCGTGAGACGGGAAGGCGGACGTAAAACGTGATGCGTAAAACGTAGGACGGAAGACGCAAAAGTGCGCATCCCGCCCCACGTTTCACGTTTCACGTTTTACGTATTCCATCTCCCCCCATCACAGCCCGCGCTTGTCGGCCACGACCTGTTTGGCGCGGGCGATGAACTCGTCGAGCGGCATGGCGCCCAGGTTCTCTTCGGTGCGCAGGCGCACCGACACCTGATGGCTCTCGGCCTCGCGGTCGCCCACCACCAGCATGTAGGGGATCTTTTGCAGTTGGGCATTGCGGATCTTGGCGTTGAGCCGGTCCGACGTGCGGTCGGTCTCGGCGCGCAAGGATGCCTGGCGCAGTTCGAGCTCCACCTGCTCGGCGTAGGCCAGGTGCCGGTCGGCGATGGGGATGACCTTGGCCTGCACCGGGTGCAGCCACACCGGGAAGGCGCCGCCATAGTGCTCGATGAGCACGCCGAAGAAGCGCTCGAGCGAGCCCAAGAGGGCGCGGTGCACCATGTAGGGGCGGCGCGGCGTGCCGTCTTCGGCGGCATACGTCATGTCGAAGCGCTCGGGCATGTTAAAGTCGAACTGGATGGTCGTCATCTGCCACTCGCGGCCCAGGGCGTCGCGGATCTTGAGGTCGATCTTGGGGCCGTAGAAGGCGCCGCCGCCCTCGTCGATCTCGTAGGGCACGCGCTCTTCCTCCAGCGCCTTGCGCAGCGAGGTCGTGGCCTGCTCCCAGCGCGACTGTTCGCCGATGGACTTTTCCCTGGGCCGCGTGGCCAGGTAGGCCTTGATGTCGTCAAAGCCGAAGGCGTGCCACAGGTGCAGCGAGAAGCGCAGGGTACGCAGGATCTCCGTCTCGATCTGCTCGGGCGTGCAGAAGATGTGGGCATCATCCTGCGTAAAGCCGCGCACGCGCAAGAGGCCGTGCAACACGCCCGAGCGTTCGTAGCGGTAGACCGTTCCCAGCTCGGCCCAGCGCAGCGGCAGGTCGCGGTACGAACGCGTCTGCGTCTTATAGACCAGGATGTGGAACGGGCAGTTCATCGGCTTGATGTAGTAGTCCATGTTGTCGATCGACATGGGCGCGTACATGTTCTCGCTGTAGAAATCCAGGTGGCCCGACGTCTCCCACAGCCACGACTTGCCGATATGGGGCGTGTAGAGGATGTCGTAGCCGTTGGCATAGTGCTCCTGGCGCCAGAACTCTTCCACCAGCGTGCGGATGCGCGCCCCGTTGGGGTGCCAGTAGATGAGGCCGGCGCCCGCCTCTTCGTGGATGCTGAAGAGGTCGAGTTGGCGCCCCAGGCGGCGGTGGTCGCGCGCTTCGATCTCCTGCAGGCGCTTGAGGTAGGCGTCGAGCTCCTCTTGGGTGCGCCAGGCCGTGCCGTAGATGCGCTGCAACATGGGCCGCTTCTCGTCGCCGCGCCAGTAGGCGCCGGCCACCGAGAGCAGCTTGATGGCGTCGGGGTTGATGTCGGCCGTCGAGGCGACGTGGGGGCCGCGGCAAAGGTCGGTGAACCCGTCCTGGCGGTAGATGGTGATGGGCTCGTCTTCGGGCAGGTCGCGGATCAGCTCCTCTTTGTAGGGCTGGCCGGCAAAGAGCGCCAACGCCTGCTCGCGGCTGACGTGCTCGCAGACGAAGGGGTGCCGGCCTTTGATGATCTCGCGCATGCGGCGCTCGATCTCCTGGAGGTCATCGAGGCTGAGCGGGCGCGGCAGGTCAAAGTCGTAGTAAAAGCCGTCTTCGATGGCCGGGCCGATGGCGATCTTGGCATCGGGGAACATCGAGAGCACCGCCTCGGCCATCACGTGCGCCGCCGAGTGGCGGATGACTTCGAGCTCCTGATCGTTGTGCTCTGGCATGCATCTCCTCCTCTCAACGGGGAACTGGCAGAACCAGGGAAACGCTTCCCCCAGTTCCATCAGTTCCTGCCGTTCCCTCAGTTCCGGAAAACAAAAACCCCTCGCCCAATGGGGCGAGAGGTTCCTCACGCGGTTCCACCCATCTTCGGCCAGCCGTGGGCTGGCCCTCGTTGCGGCGGGGTAACGGCCGCCAGCCGGGCGCGCATACTGGCTCGTAAGGCGTAAGACGTCAAACGTAAAGCATCCCTCACCCGCCCTTACGTTTTACGCATTACGCTTTACACGTTTTCCGCGTGCCTGCTCCGAGGTGGTTTTCCCTCCGGCCTGAGCGGGCCGGGCTTCCAGTCGCTGGCCCGGCCTCCCTGGCGCTGTGCCGGGAGGTACTCGTCCTCTTCCACGCAGTGTGCCGCTATTATAGGGCCTGGGGAGTGAATCTGTCAAGGCAAGTATGCCCGGCGGGCGGGGGCATCCAAGATGTGTCGGCGGGCTCGCAGGTAGCAACTTCCCGGAAGCGCTACGCTGCTGACCGGGCTTTGCGCTTCGCACCGCCCTGGGTTGGAGCCGGGTGGTGGCCCAGCGAGAAGCCCGGCTTGAGCCCAGGCGATGGCGCATCTTGGCTGCAGCCAAGCCCGGCCGATTTGACAGGCCCCCGGATTCCCCTATACTGAGGCCGTTAGGACGTGGTTTGGCAGCCGGTTCTTGAACCATGTGGCATCTCGGCCATCGGTGGTCTCAGCACCAGGTGAGCAACCTCCGCCCTACAGCAACACTTTAAGGAAGGAGGTGCACACCGTGGGCAGCAGAATCACCGGCACAGTCAAGTGGTTCAACGGCGCCAAGGGCTACGGCTTCATCACCCGTGAAGACGGCGAGAAGGACGTGTTCGTCCACTTCTCGGCGATCCAGGGCGAAGGCTATCGCAGCCTGGATGAGGGCCAGCGCGTCGAGTTCGAAGTCGAGAACGGCCCCAAGGGGCCGCAGGCGGCGAACGTCGTCAGGCTCTAAGGCCATCGGACGCAAAGCCCCGGCTTGGGATAACAGGCCGGGGCTTTTTCATTGCCTGCTCAGCTCTCTTGACGTCTGTTCAAGTACAGGATATACTTGAAATCACCACAGGGACCCCGGTCGTGCAGGCGCTCTGTCTTTTTCCTTGCGGAGGCACGATGAAGCGTTACCTCGCCGCCTTCCTGCTCCTGGGATCCATTCCTCCCCTGGTCGATCTTCTCCTCTCTGGGCCCTCGGGCCGTTTGGCTCCCCTGGTGAGGGTTGCCGCCGCGCTGGGCGCCGGGCTGCTGACGGTGCTCCTGGCCCGGCGGCTGGTGCAGCAGTTGGGGGCGTTGCAGGCCGAGCTGGAGGGCGAACGCCTGCGCAAGAGCCGGTTCGAGGCCCACAGCCGCGAGATGTACGAGGCGCTGGAACGCAAGCTCGAGGCGCGCACCGCCGAGATGGCCCGCCAGCGCGACATCCTGGTGCGCACCGAAAAGCTGGCGGCGCTGAGCCGCCTGGTGGCCGGTGTGGCCCACGGGCTGAACAACCCCCTGATGGCGATCATGGGCGAGGCGCTGATCCTGCGCCAGCGCTGTGCCCAGCCCGACCTGGCCAACGGCCTGGAGCTCATCGAGCACCAGGCCAGGCGCTGTGCTGCGCTGGTGCGTGACCTGGTGGCCTTTGCCCGGGCAGAGCAGCGCCAGGTGCAGCCCCTCGATGTGCACGCCCTCCTCGAGAGCGCCCTCGCGCAGGCCGCCCTGGCGGCGCCGGCTCAGCAGGTGGAAGTGTTGCGGCAGTACTGGCCCGAGCCGCTGGTGGTGACGGGCAATATGGAGCAACTGCAGCAGGCACTGGCCAACGTCATTGCCAATGCCTATCAGGCTATGGCCGGCGAGGCATCGGGCCGGCTGACCCTGCGCTCACAGCGCATCGGCGGGGGGCTGCGCCTGGAGGTGGCCGATAGCGGCCCCGGCATCGAGCCGGCCGTGCTCCCCTACATCTTTGACCCCTTCTTCAGCCGGCGTGCCAACGCTCGAGGCCTGGGCCTGAGCGTGGCCCTGGGCCTGGTGCAGGGCCATGGCGGGCGCATCTGGGCCGAGAGCCAGGCGGGCCGCGGCACAAAGGTGGTCATCGAGCTGCCCTGCACCGGCTAAGAACGCCTGACAGGACCATGAGACGCGACGCGCGTTCGTGACTGAGGGGGTTTGCGCGGGCGCAACGCGCCCGCATAAACCCCCTTTCACTAATACTACAGCCGTACTTGGTCCAACCTGCACCCGGCAGCAGCCGGCAAACCTGCTCCGCGCCTGGCCGGCCCTGACCGAGGACGGGGGTTCCGCTCCGGTCATGTGCGAAGCGTCATGCCCGGATGGCGCGTACGGCCCGGTGGGCAAGTACGGTTGCCGTACTAAGGTCTCGTTGGCATCCATGCCTTCCGCCGCGCCCCTGTCATTGCGCCGCGCCACAGGCGATGACGGCGAGGGAGGCATCGTAGAGCAGCACGGTGCCGGTGCCGCCGGCACGCCGGCCCACGAAGTAGAAGGTGTGCGGGCCGGCCTTGAGCGGCCTGAGCGTCGAGAGGGCAACGCTGGTGTCCATGCCGTCGCCGCTATCGCCATAGATGTCGGCCCAACGGTCGGTGCCGGGGTCACCCTCGGCGTCGTCGATGCCCAGGCGGAAGTGGGCTTCGTACTCGCAGTCACGCCCTGCCAGCGACCCGCCCGCCGAGATGAACACCCAGCCATCGCGCGGCAATGACAGGCTGCAACGGCAGATGACCTGGAAGTTGCTGTCGATGGTGCTCCAATCGGTGTTGCCGCCCGCTCCGCAGACCACGAGCGCGCCGGTGCCCTGCTGCCAGCCCCCCGCGGGCGGCGGCGTGGGGCCGGGCTCGCCGGCAAAGTTCTTCGAGGCGGGGCCGGGCGTCACGGCGGGCAACAGCGGCCCCGGAGCGGCGATGGTGGCCGGCCGCGAGGAGAGCTGCGCATCGCCCGCTGTCCGAACTCCAGAGCCGAGCAGCCTGCTGCACGACCCTCCGATGAGCAGGTTCAGCGCGCACGCCAGGAGGATGACGAGGACCACCGTGAGCAGCGCTCTCCAGTGCTTGTTGAGCCACTTTCCCATGGGTCCCTCCACGGCGATACCTTGGGCGGCGAGGCGGCTTAGAAAGCCGCCCTACGTGTGCAATGGCGTAGCCGGGTTTCACAACCCGGCTGTGCGCCGCTTACGAGCGCCACAGCAAGAGGATTTCGCGCGAGGGGCAGCCCGCGTTGATGCAGCGGCCATCGGCAAAACGGGCCAGGGCGCGCGGGCTGGGGATGCCCGCCGGGTCACCCGCCCCACACAAGCCCTCCAGGTACTCCAGGCTCAGGCGCTCCTGGCAGATGGGGCACACCCCTGTCAAACGCCCGTGCAAGACGGCCGCGATGTGCTCCTCGTGCAGGCCACGGGCCTGCAGACGCGCGCGCAATGCCTGGCGGAACGACGGGTACTCGGCCAGCTGGATGCGACACTGGGCCGGCTGGCCCGGCATGCCGATGATGCGGGCGATGAAGGGGTCGTAGGGCGGCGGATGGGCCTGTGCCCGTAAAGGCTTCTTTCTGACCACGGTTCACCTCCCTTGCCCCGCTCCCCGCCAGGCCCTCCAGCGAGCGAATCAGGGCCCCTTCTGCGGGAGGACGGTGATCATCCCGCCGAAGAGGCGGTACTCGTCCATCCGGCACGAGTTGACCAGCCTGCCCTGCCACACGGTCATGTCGGGGCAGCTATCGCACATGTCGGCCAGGCCGCTCGGTTGCACATCGGGCGCCTGGATGATGCCAATCGTCTGGATGTAGACCGGCTCGAAGAGCCGCCCGGGGTGGCGGAGCAGGTCCTTGAGGCGGTTCTTCCAGGCCTGGCGGATCTTGGCATCCCATGGCCAGAGCAGGAAGGCAGCGCGGCCTATGCCCGACGAGAGGTAGGCCAGGTAGGTGCCGACGAACCAGTGATGCCCTGCCTGGGCCAGCTCCATGCCCTTCTTGCCCACCGAACCGTACGGCCCATGCCGCGAGCCAATCATGGCGCCGATGAGCCACTTGAACGACGAGTGCACCAGGGTGCCGCCCAGGTAGCCCGAAGGCTCGTAGGCCGGGCAGGCATCGTGGATGATCTGGCAGACCTGCGGGCTGGTGACAAACTCGCCCGAGAAGCGCTGGCGGCCGTAGCTGAGCTGGTTCAGGTCCACCTCCTGGGCCGCAGGCCCAACGGCGCCCTGAATGGCATCGGTGGCCGCCCGGTAGGTGATGAAGACCAGCCCCTGCACGCGGTCCATGTGGGCCGCGCCCCAGCGCACCACATCGGGGATTTCGTGGCAGGTGTCGGGGTAGACGGTGGAATTGAAGACCACGCTCATGCCGCCCTCGCGGGCGATCATGTCGGCATAGTGCTGGCGCAGTTCGTTCAGGTCGGCCTCGCTTTTGCCCTGCCAGTGGGGCCGCTCCTGGTGGCTGTCGATGTGGATGGTAAAGCCCGCGCAGCCGGCCCGCTTCAGCTCGCGCAGGAGCTCGGGGGTGAGGGCCAGGGCGTTGGTGAGGACGATCGGCTTCAGGCCGTGGCGGCGGATCAGGGCGACGATGTCGAGGATCTGGGGGTGGACCAGAGGGTCGCCGCCGGCGAGGGAGACATTGTCGGGGTTGCGCCACTGTTTGAAGAAGAGGATCTCCTGCTCGATCTGGGCGAGGGATTTGTGGCCCTCCAGGTGCTGCCGGTAGCAGCCCTCGCAATGCATGTTGCAGATGTCGGTGACCTCGAGCCAGGCAATGGGGTTGTCGTTCATAGACCAGGGGAATCGGTAGAGGTCGCGCTTGTCGAGCACGTTCTGGCCTCCCTTCCGCTAGGCTCCTGCTAACTTCACACCTATCCCCAGTCTACGGCTTTTTGGGGCCTCTGGGCAAGGGCCTTTCGGCCCGTGCCGATTGGCTTACTCCCCGCATTTTGGGGAACCTTGGCGGATGGCGGCCTGCCCGTTGCCGGGAGACCCCCCGTCCATCCGGCTGTGCATTCTACAGCGATTGTGCAGCATCCGTCAACCGGCGGCGGGCCGGCCTCACGTCTCCAGGTCGCGCCGCAGGGCCTCGTACTCGTCGCGCGTGATCTCGCCCAGGGCGTAGCGCTTGCGCACCACATAGAGCGCTTCGTCTTCGGGCTCGAGCTTGGGCTCCACCGTGCGCTCGGGGGCCGTGCCGCCCAGGATGCCGCTGCGGCTGAGCGCCCACACCCCCGCCGCGATGGCCGCCAGCACGAGCACGAGGAACATGAACATGATGACGATGATGAGCCACATGTTGCCCGGCATGTTTCACCTCCGCCGCAATGCAGACTCTGGCAACGCTACGGGCGGTCGGTGCAATGAGCAAGAATCGTGCCACGGGCGGTCAGCCGGGTTGCTGGGTAACGATGGCCAGGAGCAGGCCCTTCTCCAGCCGCACCTCCGCCGGCGCCTGAGTGATGACGTTGGAAATGCCGCGGGCGGCGCCGAAGCGCAACGTGCCGCCCCGCAGAGGGTAGTCGAGGCCGGCGGTCCAGATGCCGGTGGCGTCGCCGCCGAGGGGTAGGAGCGAGACCAGGTCGCCTGGCCGGCCGGGGATCTCGGCCCGGTGGCGGATGGCGAAGGCGCGCTGCCGGCCGGCGAGGATGGTCACCCGCACGCCCTCCAGCTCGGGCAGCGCCAGGAGCAGCAGGTTGGCCAGGGTGTGATCGAGCCGGCCGCCCAGGGCGCCCAGCAGGTAGACCTCCTGGGCACCCCGCTCGAGGGCGATGCGCAGGGCCAGCTCGGTATCCGTCTCGTCTTTGCGGGCCGGGTACTGGAGCACCTCAGCGCCGGCGGCCTCGACGCGGGCGCGCACGTCGGGCGGGGCCGAATCCAGGTCACCCACCAGGAGGTGGGGCTGCCAGCCCTGGGCCAGGGCGGCTGCGGCGCCCCCATCGGCGGCGATGATGAGGTCGGCCCGGCGCACCAACGCCTCCACCTCCGGCGTGACTTCGAGGTCGCCATGGGCAATGATGATGGCGCTTTTCATAGGGATCGTTTGCCTCCCGAAAACCCGAACGCGGGCGGGCGGAGATGGGCGGGGGTCTCGGCGTTCACGGGCAGGTATTGGCCGCCTGACCGTTGGCGAGCGCCGCCAGCACCTGCGCCTTGTACCCCACAAAGGCCGCGCCGGTCACCATGGCGCGCGTGCGGGGGCGCGGCAGGTCCACATCGAGCGCCAGGGCCACGTGGCCCGGGCGGGGGGTGAGGACGTAGATGCGGTCCGACAGGAAGATGGCCTCCTCCACATCGTGGGTGATGAAGAGGATGGTCTGCCCAAAGCGCGCCCAGACGTCGAGCAGCCATTCCTGCAGGGCGGCCCGGGTCAGCGCGTCGAGGGCGCCAAAGGGCTCGTCGAGGAGGATGGCCGGGCGCTCCTGGAGCACGGCGCGCAGGAAGGCGGCTCGCTGCCTCATGCCCCCCGAGAGGACAGCCGGGTAGCTGCGCTCATAGCCTGCCAGGCCGAAAAGGGGGAAGAGGGCCAGCGCCCGCTTGCGCGCCTCGGCCCGCGGGCGCCCGGCAATCTCGGGGCCCAGGATGGCGTTGTCGAGCACCGTGCGCCAGGGCAAGAGCAGGTCTTTCTGGGGCATGTAGGCCACCTGCCCGGTGCGTGGGCGCACCGCGCGGCCGCCCAGGCGCACCTCGCCGGCATCGGGCTCCATCAGCCCGCAGATGATGTTGAAGAGGGTGCTCTTGCCGCAGCCGCTGGGGCCGATGAGGGTGACGAAGCGCCCGGCCTCGGCGCGCAGGCTCACCTCGTGCAGGGCCTCTTCGACCCGCCCGTCGACGCGAAAGCTCTTGCTCACCCCGGCCACCTCGATGGAGATGCCAGGGGCGCTGGGGCGATCCATGGTTGCTGCTCCCAATCGGTGATAGGCGCACGTGTTGCGTGTTCCGTGTTCCGTCTGCCTGGCGCAAGTGAACGGAGCACGCAAGACGCAACACGTCGCCGAGTCACGCATCACGCCCCTTCGCCACGCACGCATTCGTCACCGTCACCACCATCACCGTGGCGCCGTGGGCAGCGGTGGCGGCAAAGGCGCGGCGCAGGGCCGCCCATACCGCCTCCTCCTCGCCCGAGACGAGGGTGCTCAGGGGGCCCACCTTGGTCTCGAGGCCGGGGCCGTGCAGCGCCGCAATGGCCTCGTCGATGGGCGGGATGAACTCCTCCTGCCCCAGCGGGTACGCGCTCACCTGCACCGTCAGGTACATCTCTTCCTCCTCACGGTTTGTCGACTCTCGCCACGAGCATGGCGCCGAAGGGCCGCAGGACGGAGCGGCCCAGGCACTCCAGGCGCTCGCTCTGGCCCAGGCCCTGGCCGCCGGGCAGGAAGAACACCGTGCTGGCCCAGCGCACCCTGCCGTAGCGGCCCAACAGGCGCCCCAGCTCGGGCGGCGAGAAAAAGTGGGCCCGGTCGAAGGGCGGTGCCTTGCGGCGCGCCCAGGGGCTCCAGGCGTTGAGCACCGCAGCGACCAGGCGGCCGCCGGGCCCGAGCGCCTGCCACATCGCCGCGATCGCCTGTGCTGCGTCGGGCACGAACTCGAGCATGGTCACGGTGTAGGCCAGGTCGAAGGCGCCCGGTTGCACCGGCAGCGCCAGCGCGTCGCCGCGCACCAGGCCCCAGGGCAGGCCCTTGCGGGCCGCCTCGGCCAGCATGGGCTGCGAGAGGTCCACGCCGGCCAGGCGCGTGCCTGCCGCCACCACATCGCGGGCGAACCAGCCCGTGCCGATGCCCACCTCCAGGGCCAGCTCCCCCGGCCTGGGCTGGGCCATGCGCAGGAAGAGCCGGCGCTCCAGGGCTCCAACCCTCGCCCCCAGCGGCGAGTCGAACCACGAGTCGTAGAGCGGGGCGAGGGAGTCGAAAGGGTTCGTATTGGGTGTCATCTGCGCCTCGATGGCAGGATGTAGTTGCGTGCTGCGTATTGCGTACTGCGTAACTGTGCCGTAGCGGCGGTTGGCATTCTGGGTACTCCAGGGCTCGCGGAGGCCTGGGCAACTGCTCGGGAGCTTCGGCGGTCGCCGGGCCACGGACCGGGCGGAGCTCAAAACCTGGCCGCCACCCCGGTCGCAGCAAGTTGCTTTACCTGGCCCAGGGCTGCGCCAACCCTGGGCCACTCAGCATGACCGCCTAAGAGCCTATCCGAAAACCGCGTAATCTAGGGCCTTGTGCCCGTTTCGCTGCGCCGCAGCGCCGAATGCGGCACGGGCGACGCCCACAAGAGCCTGCCCTGAGCAACGCGAAGGGGGCTATTCTACGGGTTTTCGGATAGGCTCTAAGTGGCATTGCGGTGCTTACGCAGTATACATTACGCAATGGCCGCTATTTCGGCAAGAACTCGTTCGTGAACGCCTTGGCCGGGTCGATGGCTTTGGGCAGGAGGCCGTGGCTGTTCATCCAGTCGCCGTACCCCTGCCAGACGGCCAGCTTCTGCTCACCCCAGCGCGGGGCATCGGCCTGGTAGCGTGGGCTGAGCCAGGCCTGGCTCCGCCGGATCAGCTCGGGGTCGGCCTCTGGGGCGGCTTTGATCAGGATCTCGGCCGCCTCGTCGGGGTGGTCGATGGCGTAGCGGTAGCCCTGGGCGGTGGCGGCCATGAAGCGGCGCACCACGTCGGGCCGCTGGGCGATCATCTGCTCGCCGGTCACGAGCACCGGTGTGTAATAGTCGGGCAGGCACTGCACCCAGTCGAGGAAGCGGATCGAGTTCACGTCCAGGCCGCGCAGTTGGGCCTCGATGCCCTCCCAGCCCTCATAGATCCAGGCCACGTCCATGTCGCGGCTGATGGCGGTCAGTGGGTCGCTGGAACCGATGTCGACGAACTGGAGCTTGCTCACATCGGCGCCGTCGCACTTCATCAGCACGCCGAGCACCTGGCGCTCTATCGGCAGGCCAAAGGCGGCGTACTTTTTGCCCTCCAGGTCCTTGGGCCGGGCGATGCCCTTGCTCTTCAGAGAGATGAGGGCCGAAGTGTTGTGCTGGACGATGGCGGCGATGGAGACCACGGGCACGTCGGTGGCGCGGGCGTTGGTCACTTCCTCCTGGAAGGAGATGCCGAAATCGGCCTTGCCCGCCGCGACCAGGCTCACCGGCGTGCCCCCCTGACCGGGCTGCACGATCTCCACATCGAGCCCCTGGTCCTTGTACCAGCCCTTGGCCTGGGCTACGAAGAGGCCGGTGTGGTTGGTGTTGGGCGCCCAGTCGAGCATCATCGTGACCTTGGTCGGGCCCGCTGCCGGCCGTGCCGCGCAGCCGGCGAGCAGGGCGACGGCCAGGCCCAGCAATACCGTGCGATAGAGACGTACCTGCATGACACACCTCCGGGTAGCGAATGGCTGGCAGCGCATACGGTAGGCGCACCGCGCCGGCGAGACATCCTAGCGACGTTCCCCGGTGGCCAAGGCTCCCTGCGCAGAGTCGGCCACCGTCTGTGCGATCTCCTCCCACTGCTCCTGGCGCGCGGCCGTATAGTACCAGGGCAGCGCCAGGCGTTCGACCGCGCCCACGGCCAGGAAGAGGGCGATGCTGAGGAGCGAGGTCACGGCGATGGCGGCAAAGACGCGGTCGGTCAGGTACGAGTTGGAGGCGCGGATCATGTACACACCCAGCCCGCGGCCGGCGCCTACCCACTCGCCGATGACCGCGCCGACGACCGAGTAGGTGATGGCAATCCTGAGCCCCGAGAAAAAGCCGGGCAGCGCCCCTGGCAGGCGCACCTTGAGGAAGACCTGCCGCCGCGTGGCGCCCATCGAGCGCAGGAGGCCGAGCAGGTCCGGGTCGGCGGCGCGCAGGCCGTCGGCGGTGGCCACGGCCAGGGGGAAGAAGCAGACCAGGGCCACCACCACGGCCTTCGAGGCCGTGCCGTAGCCGAACCAGATGATAAGCAGGGGCGCCAGGGCCATGATGGGCACCGTCTGCGAGGCGACCAGCAGGGGGTAGAGCGTGCGGCGCAGGGTGGGCGAGAGGTCGATGGCTACCGCCAGCCCAACCCCTGCCGCCAGCGCCAGGGCCAGGCCCAGGGCCGTCTCCAGCGCCGTCTGGGCGCTGTGCCAGAGCAGGAGCTGCCAGGTCGAAGCCAGCGCGCGGGCGATCTGGGCCGGCGAGGGCAGAATCCACTTGGGCACGGCCAGCGCCCAGGTGGCCACTTGCCACACGCCGGCCAGCCCCGCCAGCAGGAGGAGCGGCGGCAGGAGGTCGCGGATTGGCGAACGACGTCTCGCACCCATAGTCGTGCTTCCCCAGCAAGCGCAATCCTTCACCGCGAAGGGCGCCAAGAACGCAAAGAGAGAGGCGAAGACATAACCCATTCTTAGCGTTTCCCTTGCGGCGCAGGGTCCCTAGGTTCCGGAAACAAAAAGGCTGCCTGGACCCGCATGGGTTCGGCAGCCGAGACGGCGTGCAGATGCTTCCCTACGCTAGCATTATCCAGGTCAGGTTCAGGGGTCGATGGCGGGGTGGCCATCCTCTCAGCCCGGCTCCCCGGGCTCCCCCAGCATGCGTATTCTGATGTTACACAAATAGTATAGCGCGGGTGCGCAGAAGAGTCAATTGCGGCACCGGGGGGCCTGATACCACAACCGTACTTGGTCCAACCTGCACCCGGCAACAGCCGGCAAACCTGCTCCGCGCCTGGCCGGCACTGACCCGGCCTGAAGGCTTCCGCTCCGGTCACATGCGAAGCGTCACGCCCGGATGGCACGTACGGCCCGATGGGCAAGTACGGTTCCAGTATTAACATCCGGCTGCTGCCCCTGGTCGCAGCAGGTTCCTTTGCCTGGCCCAGGGCTGCACCAGCCCTGGGATTCTCAGAATGACTCTCACGGCGACGGTGGCCAGCAGCGCCTCCGGCGATTCTGGGGTACACCCTTCGCCGCCCGGTATATCTCAGAATCGTCGGCGTAGACTGTGGCCGTCGGAGGGGCGGCAGCCGCTCGGCGCGGCGCGAGACCGACTTGTCACTCTGAGCGGCTCCCGCGGCCGGGCCTCAAACCGGCGCCAAGCGAGCGAAGAGTCCTTGCTAGCCATGGCGACACGCTTGGAGTGGTTTGGCGCCACGGCAAGCGAGGATTCTTCGCTGGAATTGGCGCCCCGGTGCTGCCTGGCCGTCACTGCCGCTCAGAATGACTCTCACGGCGACGGTGGCCAGCAGCGCCTCCGGCGATTCTGGGATACACCCTTCGCCGCCTGACTGCTTGCGTGGCATGCTGGATGTGGGTATACTGAATTTGAGCGATGGGCAGGAAGGCGGCAGTATGGGCCATCTCGTGTCGGGCATCTGCCTCAAGTATGGCCTGCTGCTCTCGATTCTGCCGGTTTCAGATGAGACTCATCGCGGGCCAGATTTCCTCGCACAGCGAGGCCTGTGACTCGACCATCGGACGCTGTTCTGCCCGGAGAAAACATGAACGGCTGCATCTTCTGTGCCATCCTGGCCGGCCGCGCGCCGGCGAGTTTCGTCTACCGCGACGAGCGCTGCGCGGCCTTTCTCGACATCCGCCCGGTGACCCCAGGGCACACCCTGGTGGTGCCCATCCGCCATGCGGCCAACCTGGCCGAGCTCGACCCGGAGGATGGCGCGCAGATGTTCCGCGTGGCGCAGCGCCTGGCCGCGGCGCTGCGGCGGAGCGGCCTGCGCTGCGAGGGGGTCAACCTGCACCTGGCCGATGGCGAAGCAGCGGGGCAGGAGGTCTTTCACGTGCACCTGCACGTCGTCGCGCGCTTTCGGGGCGATGGCTTTGGGCTGCGCTTTCCGCCCGGCTACGGCCAGCAGCCCCCGCGCGCCGAGCTCGACGAAATCGCGAAGCGGATCGAGAGTGCCGTCTCCTGAAAACTCGGGGTGGCGTACCATGTCACTCACCCTCTCGCCCGACGCTGCTCGCGTCCTCATGGTGGCGGCGCAGGGCCTCGACCGCCGCGGCAACGGCACGGCCTGCAAAGCCGATGTGCTCCACGCCATTCGCCGCATGGGCGCGCTGCAGATCGACACCATCAACGTCGTCGCCCGCGCGCCGTACTTTGCCCTGTGGAGCCGGCTGGGCGCCTACGAGCCGCGCTGGCTCGACGAGCTCGAAGCCGAGGGCGCGCTCTTTGAGTACTGGGCCCACGAGGCCTGCTTCATCCCCATCGAGGATTATCCGCTCTACCGCCACCGCATGATCGACCCCGGGTCGCTCGGCTGGAGGTACTCGCACGCCTGGGTGGCCGCCCATAGCGAGGAGGTGGAGCGCGTGCTGGCGGCGATCCGCGAGCGTGGCCCGGTGCGCTCGGCCGATTTCGCGCGCCAGGGCGGCAGGGGCAACGGCTGGTGGGATTGGAAGCCGGAAAAGCGTGCGCTGGAGGCGCTCTTCACGGCCGGCGAACTGATGGTCGCCCGCCGCGAACGCTTCCAGCGCGTCTACGACCTGCGCGAGCGCGTGCTGCCCGGGTGGAGCGACGCGCAGCTCTCGCCCAAGGAAGAGACGCAGCGCGCCCTCTTGCTCAAGGCCGTGCGCGCCCTGGGCGTGGCCAGCGAGCGTTGGGTGGCCGACTATTTCCGCTTCAATAGAGACGAGGCGCGGGCGGTGCCGGGCATGCTGGCCGAGTTGGCCGCCCAGGGGGCGCTGCTCGAGGCCCAGGTAGAGGAGTGGGGCGGCCCCGCCTACGTCCACCCCGACCATGCGGCGCTCGCCGAAGCGGCAGCCGCCGGCGCCGTCGTGCCCACCTTGACCACGCTCCTCTCGCCCTTTGACCCGCTGGTGTGGGACCGCAGGCGCACGCACGCCGTCTTTGGCTTCGACTATACCATCGAGTGCTACACGCCGGCCGCCAAGCGCCGCTATGGCTACTTCTGCCTGCCCATCCTGCACCGTGGCAGCCTCGTCGGCCGGCTGGATCCCAAGGTGCACCGCAGGGAGGGGCGCTTCGAGGTCAAGGCGCTGTACCTGGAGCCGGGGGTGCCCGTGACCGAGCAACTCGCCGCCGACCTCGCGGCCGCCCTGCGCGACTGTGCAGCCTGGCACGAGGCGCCCGAGGTCGTCGTCGGCCCCTCGTACCCGCCGGAACTGGCGGGGTTGGTGCAGAGGGCGGTCGAAGAGCTCGCGCGGGGGCTCTAGCCTCGGGCGGCTCTCGCTGTGGCGAAGGGAGGCAAGTAATGCGCCTGGCCGTTCTGGCCGACATCCACGGCAACTTGCCGGCGCTGGAAGCAGTGCTGGCCGACGTCGAGCAGCAAGGCGCGGACGGCATCGTCGCGGCCGGCGACTATTGGGGTGGGCCTCAGAACAACGAGGTGGTGCGCCGGCTCGCGGGCCTGGAGCAGTGCTGGATGATCCGCGGCAACCGCGAGGAATACCTCGCGAGCGTGGATCCTGCCGACCCGCGCTGGCACAGGCGGCAGTGGGCGATGCTACGCTGGGGCTACCAGCACCTGGAGCGCAAGGTCTTGGACTTCTTGCTTTCGTTGCCAGCACAGTGGGTGCTCGCCCTGCCCGGCACAGCGCCCATCCGCGTCGTGCACGGCTCGCCGCGCGAGGTTTCGGCGCTGCTCTTCCCCGACCGCGACGCGGCGGCGCTGCGCTTCTTCGTGCAGGCCGGCTTCCTCGCGCCGGATGAGCAGCCCCCCTCGCTGGAAACAGCCCTCGTCGGAGTGCACGAGCCATTACTTGTCTGCGGCCACAGCCACATCGCCTGGCAGCAGGAATGGAGCGGAGGCCTGGCCCTCAACCCGGGGTCGGTGGGCGAACCGCTCCAGGGCGACCCGTGTGCCCGCTATGCCCTGCTGACCTGGCAGGGCGACTGCTGGTGCCCCGAGTTGCGGGCTGTGCCCTATGACCTCGCACTCCTCAAGGCCGCCTTCGAGCAGAGCAGCCTGCTCGCCGAGGGCGGCGCCTTTGCACGCGCCTCCCTGTTGCTCAGCTTGACGGGGCAGAACTACTCCGGCCGTCTGGTCGGCCAAGCCTACCGCCTGGCGGCAGAGGCGGGCTATGCTGACTGCGATGTCGTACCCGACGACATCTGGGAGCGCACCGTCGCGACCTTCGACTGGCCCGCGTAGGAGGGGTGGCCCTTCACCATCAAGCACACAAAGGATCCGTGGGCAGGAGTTTCCTTGGTGTGCTTCGTGGTTCCCATTCCCCTCGGCTGCCTGATTCAGAGCCTTGCACGGCGAGCCAGCCTGCAGTACAATGGAGCGCCATGAAGCGCTTCTACGTGCTCCTGCTGCTGCCCGGGCTGTCTCTGGCCCTGTTCGTCGCCGAGGTGCGCGGGCACGATTACCCGGCGGTGGGCCTGCCGGCGTGGGTCGGCGCCGGGGCCCTGCTTGTGGCGCTCATGGCCGCAGCGTGGGTGGCCTATGCTCGCCTTCTCCAGCGCCTCGCCCGCATCCCCCTCGAGCGGGCCCTGCGCCTTGACCTGCTCTCCTACCTGCCCTTCGTGGGCCTCCTGGCCTACTTTCTCCCCGGCATCCGCGGCGCTGCCAACGCCGGGGTCCACACCCTGGCGGTGGTGCTGGCCCTGGCGCTGGCGATGAAGGTGGCCCTCCTCCTTCACCTGTGGCCCGCGCCCCTCGCGGCCCTGCGCGCGCGGCCGGCCCTCGTGCTGGGGGCTATCGCCGCTCTGGGGCTGGTGCTGCGGCTCAGCCTGATCGCCGCCAACCGCTTCTACGGCGACGAGGCCCTCTACGCCCACTGGGCCCTGCTCATCGCCACCGGCAGAGACGTCTTTCTCAGGACCGAGATCGTCGACAAGCCGCCGCTCTTCTTCTACACCCTGGCCGTCTTCTTCAGGGTGCTCGGCAACAGCGAGACGGTGGCACGCCTGCCCAATATCATCGCCAGCGTCTCCGGCATCGCGATCGTCTACGAGATCGCCCGCCACCTCTACAGCCGCCGTGTGGCCACCCTGGCCGCGCTCTTTCTGGCCCTCTCGCCCTTCGACATCCTCTTTGCGCCGACGGCCTTTACCGACCCGCTGATGGTGGCCCTGGCCCTGGGCAGTTGCCTGGCGGCGCTCAAGGGCCGGTACCAGGCGGCGGGGCTCCTGGCGGGGCTGGCCGGGCTGACCAAGCCGACGGCGCTCTTCTTCCTGCCGCTGGTGGCGTTCATGGCTGCCGTGGCGCCCAGGAACGCCGAATGGAAGCCCCGGCTCAAGCCCGCCGGCCTGCGCCTGGGCTCAGGCCTGGTGGGGGTGGTTGCGTTGGGCGCCGTGTGGGACCGCGCTCTGCGCCCCACGAGCCCCAGCGTGCTCGACGCCGGCTCGGTGCACTATGGCGGGCTGAAGCTGGTGCCGTTGGCGCGGCTGTTGCCGCACCTGGCCGAGTGGGGGGCCCAGCTGCAGTACCTCACCGCCTCGCCCGCGCTCGATGCCTTCCTCCTGCTGGGCGCGGGCGCGCTCCTCTTCTACGGCCTGTGGCAGCGCGAGCGGCGTGCCGGCTGGGCCTATGACCTGGGGTTGGCCGGCTTTGCCGTGCTCTTCATGGCGGCGCACACCGCGCTCAGCTTCGCTGCCTGGGACCGTTACCTGCTGGGCCTGGCGCCCATCCTGGCCATCCTGCTGGCGCGCATCACCCTCCTGCCCTTCGACGCCATGTGCCGGGGCACTCTGGCCTGGCGTGGCCCCGTCTTCGCCTCGCTGCTGGCGGTCTTTTTGGCGCTGGCCATGCTGCCGCCGGTGGGTGCGGCCCTCTCGGGCAGGCTGCCGGTGGGCAGCGACCATGGCCGGTTCACCGGCATCGACCAGGTGGCTGCCTACTTCAAGGGCAACGTGGCGCCCGGCGCGGCCGTCTTCCATCACGACGAGGGCTGGCACTACCTGTACTACATGTTTGACTATCCCTACAGCTTTTACTACTATCCCGATGCCGCCTACGTGCTCGACCTGGTGCGGCGGCTGCCTGCTGGCCAGGCCAAGTACGTTGCTCTGGCCGATTGGGCCGACGCCGCCCCCCTCCGGGCCACCCTGCAGAGAGGGGGCTGGCAACTGCGCGATGTCTACCGCACCTACCGGCCCGACGGGACGCTGTCGTTCACGGTGTATCGCATCGAGCCACAGGGGAACTGAAAGGACAGGGGACCCATGAAGACCAGGACCATCGGCGCCCTCGCTGCGGCCTCTTTCGTGCTGACGGCGCTCTGGCTGGGGCTGCTCATCGCCGGCATGTCGCGCTCAGGGCCGCCGCAGAGCTTCGAGCAGGCGCTGGCGGTCGCCGGGCGTACGGACGTCCTTCTCTACCTGACCTACGCCAACGACATCCTGATCACCCTGGCCGTCAGCGCCCTCTACGCCGGCCTCTTTGCCTACTGCGAGCCGGCGGCCGCCGGCTGGTCGCTGGTGGGGTTCATCTTTGTGCCGGGCTACTGCCTGCTCAACCTGGTGGTCTATCTCTCGCAGATCACCGTGGTGCCGCAGCTCCTGGCGCTGCAGCGGGCGCCCGAGTACCAGGCGACCGCCGCCGTGCTCTTGCGCCTGGTCATCCAGCCGTGGCCGGGCTCGGCGGCGAGCGTGTTCGAAGGCCTGGCCTACGCGCTCCTCGGCATCCCCTCGCTCATCTATGGTGGCGTGCTCGCCCGCAGCCGCGGCCTGTTGCGCCTGGGGGGAGTGCTCCTGGCCCTGAATGGGGCGGCCCGCATCGTGGGCGTGGCGGGCGCCGTGCTGCAACACCCCATGCTGAGGCTGGGCTCGCCGATCGGGGGCGTGTTCTTCCTGCTGGCCATGCTGCCGCTGAGCGTGGCCCTCTTGCGCCAGGGTGCACGGCCAAGGGCGCGGGCTGTGGCGGTGGGCCCGGTGCAGGCCACGCCCGCACAGCCGGCCGAGGCCGGGCCGGAGGAGGCGGGCGACGAGGCCTGAGCGCCCGCGGTTCATGCGCTCTCGGCCGCGGGGGCGCGCGCCCGCCCCCAGCGGTTGACGAGGATGACCCCGCCGATGACCAGCACGCCACCGGCAACGGCCAGAGGCGTTGGCGCCTCGCCCAGCCACACCCAGGCGACCAGGGCGGCCGCGGCCGGCACCAGATAGAGGAAACTGCCCGCCGTGGCCGCCGGCACCCGCGCCAGGATCCAGGCCCACAGCACGTACCCCAAGGCGGCGGGCACCACGCCCAGGTAGGCGATGGCCAACGTGGCCGCGGCCGGGGCGGCCCGCAGCTCGGCCCACAGCCCCGGCGCAAAGGGCAGGAGGAGCGCCGTGCCCGCCCAGATGGCATAGGCGGTGCACTCCAGCGCGCTGTAGCGGGCCAGGAAGGGCTTCTGGCCGAGGGAGTAGGCGGCCGAGGCCACTGCCGCCGCCAGCACGATCAGTGCCCGCGGGTCCACGCCCAGCGCGCCCCCCGTGCCCAGGGCGATTACGGCTGCCCCGGCAAAGCTCAGGGCGATGCCCAGCCAGCCCAGCGAGCTCAGGCGTTCGTGGAAGAGCAGGGTGGCGAAAAGGGCCATCCACACCGGCGTAGAGGCGATCAGCAGGCTGGCCGTGCCGGCCGGGATGGTCATCTCGCCATAGCCGAGGGCGATGTTGTAAAAGCTGATCCCCACCAGGCCGATCAGGGCCAGGCCGGGCAGGTCGCGCCGGCGCGGCAGACGCATGCCGGTACGCGCCGCCAAGATGGCGAGGGCCAGCGAGGCGATGGTGTAGCGCAGCAGGGCCAGGTGGCCGGGCGTGTACGCCCCCAGCGCCGCGCGGATGCCGGCAAAGGCCGACCCCCAGGAGATCACCGTCACGGCCACGACGGCGATCAGGCGCATATCGAGGGAGCGGGCCGGCGCCCGGCCCGCACGCGGTGCTTTGGCTTGTGGCATGGGTTGCATCCTCGACCATCAGGGGTGGCGGCCCATCTGGGGCGGGCAGACGCCGTATTGTAGGCCGGCCAGGCTGCACCGCCAAACCGCGCCAACGGTGTGGGTGCGGGGGGCGGAATTGGCTATCCGGCCAGGGGCCGTTGTACGGCTGCTGGCGGCTCCGGCTCAGGATAGGCTCCGCCGCCGAAGCAATCTCCATCGTGGGTTGGGGATTGCTTCGCGCCCACGGCGCTCGCAATGACGGCGCAAAGCGGGTCGGCGCGGCATGTTGCCGCGAACCGGCGCGGTACGATGCAGCGGCTGGGGCGGGTCGCATTGGCGGTAACGGGGCTCCGCGGCATCGGGCCGCGCCTACGCGGGCCTGGACGCTGCGCACGCGGGGGGCGCCGGGTCCAGAGCCAGCGACGCGCGAATCCCGCGCTGAGCGTAACCGGTGTATAATACTGCTAGCCCCGCGCCAGCCGACAGCTCCCTTTCCTGCGAAGGAGGCATCGCTATGGACAGTGCGGTCAGACTGCCCCTCGCCCTCGTACCCAGCGCCCTCCTGGGCAGCTTGCAGCGCGACGACGGCGAGGCGCCCATCGCCGGCGCCACCTGGTATACCGCCCGAGAACCTGGCGATGGCCTGGCATACCGCTTCCCCGCCGGTGCCCTGCTCTCGGCCCGTTACCTCGCCACCGACATGCTGCTGGATGGCGATACCCTCGCCGTGTTCGTGCTCACCCTGCAGGAAGGGGACGATGGCCCGGCCTTCCAACTGCACTATGGGGCGCTGAACCAGTGCCAGGCCCGCATGCGCCTGCCCCTGGAAGCGGTGACCCAGAACCGCTGGCGGCTGGAGCGCGAGGGGGCCTGGCTAAAGCCCACGTGCACGGGCCAGCGGGTCGACCTGGCACGCGTCGACCGCCTGGAGATCGCGGTGTTGCGCAAGGCCGAAGGCGCCGTGCGCTGGTGCCAGACGGCCGTGACCGCGACCGCCGAGGAACCGCCGCGCCTGCAAAGCCCCGCGCTCCCCTCCGGCCCTCTGCTCGACGAGCTGGGGCAGAGCACGCTGCGCCACTGGCCCACCAAGAGCCAGAGCCACCGCCAGGTGTCGGCCCGGCTCCACAGCCAGCTTCATGCCGCCGGGCTCGAACGCTGGCCTTCCGCTTTCTCGCGCTGGGGCGGCTGGGCCGCGCGCCGCCTCGAGGGGACGGGCTTTTTCCGCACCGATCACGACGGCCAGCGCTGGTGGCTGCTCGACCCCGATGGCCACCCGTTCTGGTCCTCCGGCGTCGACTGTGTGACCGTCGATACCGACGCCGCCTACGGGGGCTTGGACCAAGCCCTGACCTGGCTGCCCGACCGCGATGGCCCCTACGCACCCGTCTTGAAGAGTGGGCGCGAGGGGCCATCGGCCAATTACCTGGCGGCCAACCTCATCCGCGCCTTTGGCCCCAGCGCCTGGCGCGCCCGTTGGGCCGAGATCACCCTGGCCGAGCTGCGCCGCCTGGGCTTCAACACCATCGGCAACTGGTCCGATTGGCGGCTCGCCCACCACGCGGGCTTTCCCTATGTGCGCCCACTGGAGCCGCACTTTCCCCATACGCCCCTCGTCTACCGCGACCTGCCCGACGTCTACCACCCCGCCTTCGCTGCCGATGCGGCCGCCTACGCCGAGGCGCTGCGCGAGACGGCCGATGACCCGGCCCTGATCGGCTACTTCCTGATGAACGAGCCCGCCTGGGCCTTTAGCGCCGAGACGCCGGCGGCGGGCATGCTCTTCAACACCGAGGGCGGCCCGGCGCGCGAGGCGCTGGCCGAGTTCCTGAGGCAGCGCTACGGGGAAGACTCGGTGCTGGCGGCGGCGTGGGGCATCGACGTCACCCTGGCCCGCGTCGCCGCCGGCCGCTGGCAGCAGCCCCTCTCGCCCGCCGCCGAGGCCGACCTGGCCGATTTCAGCGCCGAGATGGTCGAGCGGCTCTTCCGGGGCCTGAGCGATGCCTGCCGCGCCGTGGACCCCCACCACCTGAACCTGGGCGCCCGCTACTACACCCTGCCGCCGCGCTGGGCCGAACGCGGCATGCGCGCCTTCGACGTCTTTAGCATGAACTGCTACCGCGAGCGCGTGCCGGCGGAGGAGCTGGATGAGGTCAGCGTGCGCCTGGAGCGGCCGGTGCTGATCGGCGAGTGGCACTTTGGCGCCCTCGACGCGGGCCTGCCCGCCGCAGGCATCGCCCGTGTGCGCGACCAGGCGGCCCGTGGCCAGGCCTTCCGCGTGTACCTGGAGCACGCCGCCAGCCAGCGCTCGTGCGTGGGGGCGCACTACTTCACCCTCTACGACCAGTCGGCGCTGGGCCGCTTCGATGGCGAGTGCTACAACATCGGCTTCCTCGACGTCTGCAACCGGCCCTACGAGCGGCTGGCCCGCGCCGCGCGCGCCAGCCACGAGCGGCTCTACGAGGTGGCCCTCGGCGAGTTGCAGCCCTACGCCGAGGCTCCCGAGTACCTGCCGCCGGTATACCTGTAAGGAGAGGGACAGCATGATCCGCCCCTGTGACCCAGGCGATTTCGCCGCCATCCACTCGATCATCAACGATGCTGCCCAGGCCTACCGCGGCGTCATCCCGGCCGACCGCTGGCACGAGCCCTACATGCCCGAGAGCGAGCTGCGCCACGAGATCGAGAGCGGCGTCGCCTTCTGGGGCTACGAGGAGGAGGGCGAGCTCGTCGGCGTGATGGGCATCCAGCCCGTGCAGGATGTCACCCTCATCCGCCACGCCTACGTGCGCACGGCGCGCCGCGGCCAGGGCATCGGCAGCCAGCTGCTCGCCCGCCTGCGCACCCTGACCGACCGCCCTGTCCTCATCGGCACCTGGGCCGCGGCCACCTGGGCCATCCGCTTCTACGAGAAGCACGGCTTCCGCCTGGTCACCCCCGCCGAGAAGGACCGGCTGCTGGGCAAGTACTGGTCGATCCCCGAGAGGCAGGTCGAGACCTCGGTGGTCCTGGCCGATGCGCGCTGGTTCGCGGCGCAGGAGGGGGCAGGCGCGTCTCCGGCGCCAGTCTGTCACTCTGAGGAGCGGAGCGACGAAGAGTCCCTGCTGGGAGGAGGGCCTGCCGGTGCGTAGCACGGGCTCTTCGCTTCGCTCAGAGTGACAGGTGGGGCGTGCGCCGGTCTGTCACTCTCGAGTATCGTGGTAGCACCATGGGGAATGAGGAGGCACAGCCATGGCAGAGAGCGAGATCCGCTTGCCCTGGGGCCGCGAGGAGATTGTGGCGCGGCTGCCCGAGGGCTGGCACCTGGCCGGCGTGATGGAGCCTGCGGCGCTCGCGGCCGCGGCCGACGCTCAAGCCGAGGTCGAGCGCGCCCTGCAGTCGCCCATCGGCCTGCCGCGCCTGGCCGAGATGGCGCGGCCGGGCCTGAAGGTGGCCCTGGTCATCGACGACGACAGCCGGCCGACGCCGGTGCGGCTGCTCCTGCCGCCGGTGCTGGCCGAGCTGGAGCGGGGCGGCGTGGCGCTGGAGCAGGTGACGGTGGTGCCGGCCCTGGGCGTGCACCGGCCGATGGCCGAGGATGAGGTGGCGCGCCGCATCGGCCCCGAGTGGCTGGCGCGGCTGCGCTGGGAATCGCCGGCTTGCGACGACCCCGAGCGGCTGGCCTACCTGGGCACCACCAGCCGCGGCACGCCGGTCTACATCAACCGCACGGTGGCCGGGGCCGACCTGGTCGTATCCATCGGCTGCATCGAGCCGCACATCATCGCCTCCTTCGGCGGTGGCTACAAGAACCTCTTCCCCGGCGTGGCGGGGCGCGCGACCATCGCCCACAACCACTCGCTCAACTGCCGGCCGGAGTCGTTCAACAACGTCGGCCGGCCGATCGAGCACAACCCCATGCGACTGGACCTGGAAGAGGCCGGCAAGATGGTCACCCCGCCGGTGTTCATCGTCAACGCCGTGCTCGACAGCCGGCTGGAGGTGGTGCGCGTGGTGGCCGGCCACCCCATTGCTGCGCACCGTGAGGGCGCACGGACCAGCGCCGCCATCTATGGCGTGCCCGTGCCGGGCGAGGCCGATATCGTCATTGCCAGCTCACACCCCATGGACCAGGACCTGCGCCAGGGGGTCAAGGCGCTGGCCAACACGGTGCGGGCGCTCAAGCCGGGCGGGGTGATGATCGTCGTGGTGCGGGCCGAAGAAGGGGTGGGAGTGTTCGGGTTGGCCAACCGCAAGCTGCCGGTGGGCCGGCAGGGCTTGAAGCTCCTGGCGCCGCTCCTTCTGAAGCTGGTGCCCAGGCTCAAGCTCCAGGGCATGGGCGAGGAGGATCGCTTCTTCCTCTACTTTGCCCTGCAGGCCATGCGCCGGGGCGAGCTCTTGCTCTACGCCCCCACCATCCCGGCGGAGGTGCAAGACCGGCTGCCCTTCGTCACCTTTGTGCGCTCGCTCGATGAGGCAGTGGCGCGGGCCCGGGCCCGCTTCCCGCAGCGCGCAGAGGTGCTCGTCTTCCCGCACGGTGGCAGCACCTACCCCATCCTGCCCGAACAGGGGTGAGGAACTGCCGAGGCGCAGCGAGCGCGGGGGCAGGGTCGACGCAGGGGCGAGGTTTCCTCGCCCCCG
>Ga0078972_1006875_pt1 | contig 26242 bp, 28 predicted proteins | sample YelNatPaOPGAMG01_FD_67568 | JGI IMG/M metagenome (GOLD analysis project Ga0078972, IMG submission 67568) | Hot spring thermophilic microbial communities from Obsidian Pool, Yellowstone National Park, USA - OP-RAMG-01 (SPADES assembly) (version 2) | ecosystem: Environmental > Aquatic > Thermal...
TATTTTGGTAGTAATATTTCAAGATGAGATCAGGGAGGTTCTGGGGAATCTCAGCCTTCCTTCATTTTTCTTTGGTAGAACACATACACTTTCTTCAAAAACTATCGATAGGGTCATTGATGCAACATTTCAGATGATTAATAAGAAAATAGGTGGATTGATCGTTTTCCAAAAAGGGGATAATCTTGATGAAATAATTAATCAAAAGAAGCTTTTAGATGCAGAGATTGATGAGGAGTTATTGATAAGTATATTTAATCAACAGTCTCCATTACACGATGGTGCAGTTATAATTAAAGGAGATCGGATTCGATACGCAGCTGCACTTCTTCCTTTATCAAAATCAACTCAACTCCCCAAGGAGTGGGGAACCCGACATCGTGCTGGGGTTGGGATAACCGAAGCCTCGGATGGGAAATGTATTATTATTTCAGAAGAGAGGGGGGAGGTCTTGCTTGCCTCTGGAGGGAAAGTTAAAAGGATAGAAAAGAAAGAAGAATTAAAAGAAGGTCTTTCTGATATTTCTCAAACGGAAGATAATAAAAATAAGGATTGGGTTTGGGGTAAAAAGATTTTTAGAGATATTCCAAGAAAAATTCTTTTCCTTATCTTAGTTTGTGTTATCTGGATTTTTCTTATCGCTGTTCCTCAAAGTGAAATAAATTATACTGCTCCCATCGAATACTACTCAATCCCACAGAATTTAGAAATCGCAGGTGATCCTCCAAAAGAGGTAAATGTTATACTTAAAGGGTCCCAGAGGATTCTATCTACCCTTAAGCCAAATCAGATAAGGATTATGGTCAATTTATCCAGTGCCCGAAGAGGAGTTAATCAGATTTCCCTTACAGAGGCCAATATAAATACTTTTCCAGGAATAATAGTCAAAAGCTTTTATCCCCATGCGATTAAAATAAATCTTTTAGATATTTCTGATTTAAAAAAGAAAATGTAACTATTTTATTTTTATTTGCGATTTAGAAAAAGACAGGATTAATCCCAAGTAATACATACAAACAATTTTATTTTTTCAACATATACAGATTAAGTAGTTAATTTGAGAGATTCCAAGTTAGAAGGAACATATATAGTGAAGACTGATCCTTTATCTGGTTCACTTATTACTTCGATTCTTCCTCCATGGGCTTCAATAATCGCTTTTACCAGACTCAAACCAAGGCCAAGCCCCCTTTGAGATCTACTTTTATCTGCTCTATAAAGTCGATCCCAAATCTTAGGAAGGTCTTCTGAGGAAATTCCAATTCCTGTGTCTTTTATTTTGATAATTGCATTTCCATTTGAGAGATAGGCAATAATATAAATTTTACCACCCAAGGGGGTATACTTTATGGCATTATCAATCAGATTGCCCAAAACTTGCCTCATACGATCCGGATCTACCGTGACTAAAAGATTTGGGGGGAGAGATTTTTGGATTATAATTTGTTTTTCTTCTGCGAGGTAGTAATATATTTCGAGGGTTTCATTAATAATTGTTGTGAGGTCAACAGCCTTTTTATCCAGCTTCATTGCTCCTGTTTCAGCCTCTGAAATATCCATAAGGATATTGAGCATTTTAAGTATTTGATCAGATTCCTCTAAACAATCTATCAATGCATTCCGATATACATCAATATCTTCTCCCGATTGCAATGCCTCCTCTATCCCGGCTCTAAATCGAGCCATAGGTGTGCGAAGGTCATGAGCCACATTATCAAGGGATGATTTCATTCCTTTTATTAAGAGCTCGATTTTCTCAAGCATCTTATTAAAGAGATGTACTAATTCCTCAATCTCATCCCTACTCTGAGGTATTGGAACTCGAGTCCCTAACTCACCATTAACAACACACTGTATACTCTTAATTAATTGGCGAATAGGATAAAGGGCCCGAATAGCAAAAAATGCACCACCGCCAATACCAATTATGACTATTGGAAAAATTACTAAAGTAAAAATCTCTCTAAAATGGAGTAAAATTCTTTCCCGTTCCTTGTTGCTTTTACCAACTTGTAAAAAATTTCCATCAAGTAATTCAGTAGTTGCAATCTCAAATTTTGATTTTCCGTTCTTTGAACAAACAGTTATCCATTGTTCCTCCTTAGGGATATCTATTTTTTCGAGTTCCCTCAAGTCAATTTCTAACCATCGATAGGGAAGGTTTATAAATAGAGTCTCATTTTTATCACTTGAAATCCGAATCAAAAAGGGATCCCTCTGGAAAGACACTTTCTCTTTTATTGATTCCTTTTTTAAATCCTCCATACTTCCTGTTTCATAAATAATTGAAAACTCTTTCAATCTTATCTGTATCATTTCATGATCATATTCTTTCAGTGAATTAGAAAGAAGAAAATATGTAATTCCAAAAATAATCAAAAAGCTCAAAAAAAATATTACAGCATACCAAAAAGTTAAACGAATGCTAATTGTTTTTGTGATATTCTTAAGAAATTTTAAGAACATAACCCATTCCTCGGATGGTATGAATTATTTTTTTTTCAAATCCCCTATCTAACTTGTTCCGTAAACGACATACTAATACATCTACCACATCTGTTTGTGGATCGAAGTTATAACCCCATACATGTTCCAATATCATGGTTTTGGAAACTACCCGATTTAAGTTCCGCATAAAATATTCAAGTAATGCAAATTCCTTTGGTTGTAAATCGATCTTTTTCCCTTCCCTTGTTACTTCCCTCTTTAAAAGGTCCATACTTAAGTCACCTGCTTTTAAACATGTAGCTTCTGATGCTCCTGTCGCCCTTCTTATCAATGCTTGAACTCTGGCAAGCAGTTCAGAGAAGGAAAAAGGCTTTATTAGATAATCGTCACTCCCAATCTGAAGCCCTTTTACCCTGTCATCTACAGAATGCTTAGCACTCAATATAATAACAGGTGTATTGATCTTCTGCCTTCTAATCTCTTCAATAATGCTTAAACCATCCCGTTTCGGTAACATTATATCTATTATTGCAGCATCATATGGTTCATTAAGTAAAAGATATAATCCTTCTTCACCATCTTTAGTATGATCCACTGCAAATCCAGCTTGTTTTAGTCCCTTAATTATAAATGAAGATATTTTAAGATCGTCTTCTATTAATAAAATTCGCATATATTTCCTCACTTAAAAAATATTTTTGTATTATTATTTAATTTAAAAATATATTAATCTGTCTTTACAGTCAAGAAATGAACATAATACCTTTTTATGGGCCTTCTCGTTTTTAATAGAAAAATTCTCTATCTTACAAAATCTAATTATTATTTAACAATTTCTCAGGAAAATTTTCCTAAAGGTTTTAAATAATAATCAATTTCCTTTTCATATATATAATCAATTTATATATAAAGGGAATTCAAAGTTTTGATGAATTATTCTGAAAAAACCTTTCAAAATTGTAATCTTCATGAAAGGTTAAAGAAATTTTTTATTGTTATAATTTTTAATAAAAAGTTAAAAACCTTGAACATTAATAAAGGTGTGAAAGAAAGGGGTGATAAAAGTGAAACGAGTTTTTCTAATAATTATTTTCTTTCTCTCTATCTTCGTACTAATTGGTTTCAATAAAAATTCCATTGCGATTACGAAATCAAAAGAAATAGTTGGAGAAATAGTATCTGTAGATACTAATAAAAACCAACTCATTTTGAAAACAAAAAAAGGGGATGTAATTTTCGATTTAAATGAGAAATCTAAAATTTCGATAAGAAAGGAGCCAAAGAACCTTTCAGACCTAAAAATCGGTGATAAAGTAAAGATATATTATATCCAAATGGAAGGTAAAAATATTGTAGAAAGAATCATAATTAAATCAAGTATTAAAAAATAATGTCTTTATTATGCAAAGTGAAAGGATACCAATAAAATCTTTCTCAACACTTAAGAAAGCTTATCATTAAGGTGTAAATTAATGATTCAAAAAATTAAGTCAAATCCTATAAAATTTGAGTTTAAGTGATGTTTAATCAAAATAATAAAAAAAGAATATTGATTATAGAAAATAACGATGATGTGAATTTTTTGTTAAAAGATTTAAACAATTTTAAAAATTTTATAATAGAAATAGAATCAGTAGACAATGAATTTAAAGCTATTAAAAAGCTTGAAAAAAAACCTTTCGATATCATTATAATAGATATTCATCGATTGGATCAATTAAATATTTTACCATTATTTAAAAAATACCAACCTGATGTTTCGATTATTATTTTTCCTACTTTTGGGGCAAAGAAAAAGACTTTCCAAAAAGCTTTTGAAAAGGGGGCAACTGTTGTTGTAGAAAAACCAATTGATTTTCAAAGGTTAAAAATGTTAATTTTTGAATTAATCTCTTTAAATATATCCGATTCAAATTAAAATATGCCAATGGATGTAGAATTTTAAATTAATTAAGAAAATAGATTAATACTAAAAGAGGGAGGAAAATGAAGAGATTCAAGTTTTTTATGGTTTTAATGGCTATTTGGGGTATAGTACTTTTTTCATTAAATGCTTTTTCCCAGAATGAATTTTTGAAGAAAGGAAGGGAAGGAAATATTTTATTTTTGAGTGGGGGTGTAGGCCTCACAGAAAGAGATATTCTCGATCAGGAAGGAAAGAGATATTCATTGAAGTTGGTATTTTCGAATAAGAAAGGAGAATATCTCTCAGATGTCGTTGTGAAGCTATTTGACCAACAAGATAAAGAAATTTTAACAACAGTCTCAAACGGTCCATGGCTTTTCATCGACCTTCCATCTGGAATCTATCATCTGGAAGCCAGTTTTAAAACAGAAAAAAGGAAAGTTCCAAATTTCAAAATTGAGCGTGGGATTCAAAAATTCATTTCCATTCAATGGGAAGAATAGGAATAAAAAAGAGGGCGAAAACATTTGACCTCGTGAATGTTTTGACTAAGTAGTAAATATGAGCATAAAACCAAAAAAGTTTATGAAATCAATGATTTTGCTGTTCTTACCATTCTTTTTTTTAATGGTTATTTGGTATGTTTCCACCACTTACGCCAAGGGGCCCGACTCAAAAGTAAATGATCCTTACATTGCCACGAATCGGGAAACGGATAGGTTTAAGGTCTTATCAGTTTTAAAAAATAGGGTGGGAGACCGAAAATTGATCGAGAAGGCGAAAGAGAAACTAACTCGCATTAAGTGCCAAGAAAACTCATTTGATTGCTGCGTTTCGGAGAGAATAACAAATGCGGAGGAAAGAGCAGGTTCGGATATTGCTTTTCTGTTGACCATAGCTTTAATTGTTTTGTCGTGAGTCGTTAAGTAAAAGGTCTTTTTAGTATAATGAAGAAGGAGGATTTATGCTTTTGCCAGCAAGAATAGGCGATGAGATGAAGGGATTCGATAGAAACAGCATACCACCGCAACTCGGCCAAAATAATGCTCAGCTAGAATCGCGTATTGACACAATGGATGAACAGATTCTGAATATGGTAAAAATTATATCGCACGATCTTAGGGGATCTCTTCTTTCCATATTGGCAAACTTGAAGTTATTGAACCGTGGTTATTATGGAAAAATGGACGAAAATGTAAAGATTAAATTGGAGGAGCTATTTGAAAAGGTAAAAGGTTTAATCGGAATGACAGAAGATTACATCGGCAGGGCCTTCTCAATTAATGGAGATTTAGAAATTGAGCGAGAGGTGTTGGATTTAAAAGAGGACATCATTAATCCCGTCTTGAAAGAATTTTCTCACGAAATAAGGGACCGAGACCTCCAGATCGATAATCGATTGGATGACATATCTAAATCCCCGATTTTCTTAAAAGGAAGTAAACTCTGGCTAAGGACTGTTTTCAGGAATCTTCTTAAGAATGCGATTAACTATGGAGATGTAGGAGGAACAATAGCGATTGGATTTGAAAAACAGGATTTGATGTACCGGGTAAGTATCTATAACAGTGGGAAACCAATTCCAAAGGAGCGGCAGAATAAACTGTTTTCACTGTTTAGTTATCATAGAGACAACATTGATGGAAGATATAACGGGATGGGAATGGGTCTATATTTTGCCAAAATGGTCATTCAAAAACATGGTGGTGATATATGGTACGAGGCCAAAGAATATGGCTCGAATTTCGTATTGTTACTACCTATCGAATCTGTTGGTTCGAATTATGGAGTTTAATTATAGATTATCTTTCAACCAAAAAATGAAAAGATGGATGTTAAGAGATATTAGGGTGCCCGCCTCAGGATTTTTCCATTTGATAGACCAATTAGTCTTTAGCTCCCTTATAAAATTATTTGATTGTTTGTTTAATATGGATTGCTTCGTCAATTCCTGCCAGAAAATCCAATGAAATATCAGAATGAATTATGTTCGTCTTATTATTCTATCGGGACAAATGAAGCATTTCTTTTTATATTAAAATTTTATCCCATTTTCAAGTATGAAAGGAGGAAATTTATGTCAACTCATTTTCTTTTTAATCGACATATCGCATTTAATAAGATTTTTTACCTTTTCCTGATCGGGATACTAATCTCCTCAGTTTCTGCCCAAGCTGTAGAGAAAAGTAAATCGCCCTTCGATTTGAGTATTGCTATCATCCAGGTAGCAAAGAATACCATTCCTGCTGTAGTGCACATCGAGGTCACCGAACGTCAGGAGGTCGTTAACCCTCTTTTACCATTTGAAAGTGATCCTTTCTTTAGGCATTTTTTTGACATTCCCAGGATGCCTCGAAAATTTAAACAGGAATTAAAAGGTTTAGGATCAGGAATGATCATTGGTTCTGATGGATATATTCTTACAAATCACCATGTGGCTGGAGGAGCCACTAAGATTGAAGTCCTTCTCTCTAATGGAAGGAAATATCCTGCTAAACTCGTCGGAACAGATCCAAAGACTGATCTTGCGATAATAAAGATTTTAGCCAAAGAGCCGTTACCTCATATTAACTTTGGAGATTCAGATAAGGTAGAGGTTGGTGAATGGGTAGTTGCAATTGGACACCCAAGGGGATTAGATCAAACTGTTACCCAAGGAATTATTAGTGCAAAACATAGACGCGGAATAACCGATCCAAATAGTTATCAGGATTTTTTACAGACTGACGCAGCTATCAATCCAGGCAATAGCGGAGGCCCTCTTTTGAACCTTAAAGGTGAGGTAATTGGGGTGAATACAGCAATTGCTTCTGAATCTGGAGGATTTGAAGGAATTGGTTTCGCAATACCAAGCAATATAGCTCAATATATTGCAAAACAAATAATTAACCATGGAAAAGTTGAGAGGGGTTGGATGGGTGTAAACGTCCAGGATCTCACTCCAGAGCTTGCAAAGAGTGTTCACGCAGAGACTATAAATGGGGCATTGATTGTTGATGTTGTAAAGGGAGGTCCAGCAGAAAAGGCAGGTCTGAGAAAGAATGATGTGGTTATTGCTTATCGCGGTAAAGAGATTTTAGATTCTGGGGCTCTAAGAAACGATGTGGCTACGACCCCAATTGGTCAGGAAGTAAAAGTGATCATTCTTCGAAACGGGAAAAAACAAGAATTATCAGTTAAGATTGGGAATCTCGAAGATGCAACGAAAATTTTTGCCTCTTCCGTCAGAGAACGTCTTGGTGCAGAAGTCCGGTCTTTAACACCAAAAGAAGCTGAGAAATATGGTCTTGAGGCGAATAAAGGAGTTATTATCACATCAATAAATCCCAATGGACCACTTGAAGAAGTAGGATTTGAAGTAGGAGATATTATACTCGAAGTGAATGGTCAAACTATAGGGAGTCTTGAAAGTTTTGTCCAATTGGTGGCCTCTTTGAAGCCAAATCAACAAATTACTTTACTTGCCCTTGACCATAGAACTGGCAATATGGGTTATGTCCGTGTTAATTTAAAGTAATAAAACTCTTATTGAGATAATTTTATGTTAAATATGGCGATACTTCTTTTCATATCTATTCCTGTTGGATTTCTTGGAGCACTTACTGGTCTTGGAGGAGCAAGTATTTTAATCCCGATACTTGCTTCTTTTGGGATTCCTTTGAAGGTGGCGATAGCCTCCAGTATGGTCTCTGTAATCGCAACTTCAAGCGGTTCGGCCTCATCATATGTTAAAAAGGGTATCTCAAATATTAAAGTTGCAATGTATCTTGAGATGTTTACAATCATAGGTGCAATTTTGGGGGCAACAATCACTACAATTATACCCCCAGTTTACCTTTACTTTTTCTTCGCTGGTTTTTTACTTACTTCCTTTCTAAAATTTAGGGATTCCTACGAGTATATCTATCTTTATGAGAATCAAGATAAGATTTCGAATTGGTTGGAACTCAAAGGAAGTTACTTTGATGAGGCAAAAAATAAGGTAATTGAGTATGAAGTAAAAAATGCTATTTTGGGTGGAATAGGAATGTTTATTGCAGGCCTTGCAGCCGGAATGCTCGGTATAGGAGCAGGTGCATTCAAAGTAACAGTCCAAGAAAATATTCTGAGATTACCACCAAAGGTTTCAAGCACTACAAGTAATTTTATAATTGGTATGACAGCCTTAGCCGGAACAAGCGTCTATTTATTTTCAGGGCTCTTAAATTTAAGTTTAATGGCTCCTATGGCAATCGGAACAACAATTGGGGCATTTATCGGTGGTAAAATTCTAAATAGGCTGAAAGATGATAGTTTGAGAATACTATTCTTTATAATTGTAATATTCCTTATCGGACAAATGCTTTATAAAGGACTAACATTAAAATGAATTTTTTAAAGTTAAAAAATAACGAAAAAGAATCTAAATTTGAAAAGGCTATAAGCTATTTACTAATTATCGGGGTGTCTATAAGCATTCTGTTTGAGATAATAGGATTGTCCTTATTTTACTATTATTTTAGGCATTTAAATATCTCTGGAATTGGGATGATGTTCATACATGGAAAGAATTTCTTCAGTTTTCTGACAAAATTATTCCGTGGGGAATATGCCCAGAATAATGCGATACTGTTTATGACTTTTGGTATTACTATTCTTATTTTAACCCCTTACCTTCGAGTGCTTATTTCTATCATATATTTTGCCTTTTATAGAAATATTAAGTATATAATAATAACCCTTTTTGTGTTTATTATTTTGACAATTAGTTTAATCATGCATTAATTAATAAATTTAATATCTTTATATACAGGATTTTTAGAAAGGTGCTCTTATTGAAAATAGTTCATAAATGAGACCATTGTGAATCGGACACACAAAGAGTGTAGAGTTAGAATTTCTGTTTAAGGGGAAAAACATTAATATTAGGGGTATAAGAGATGAAACCAAGGAAATGGACTGCAGATGAAAAGCTTGCAAATGTTCTTGAGGTCCTTAGAGAGAAAAAGTCTATTGCTGAGATTTGCAGGGAGCATCAGATTAGTGAGAGTCTTTACTATCGCTGGAGAGATAAATTTCTGGAAGCTGGCAAGAAATGTGCTTAATGGAGCTCTTGTAAAAAAAGTGTTTTGTGACGGAATAGTAATAAATGGAAGAGGTAAAAGTTCATGTCATTTTCTGGGCAATACTTTTCGGGTGCAAAGTTTTGCATTTGGATAGAGGATGGTTGGGCAGAATAACCAATTGCCATCCCAAGTCATCCGCTCAGGGAAACCCCATTCCCTATGGCAAGCCGAGAGGCTGACTGCCCAACCGATGATTTATAAATTTGGGGCGTCCCGCTTATTCCTCAAAGGCAAAACTTCATGTCCAGCCTCCATTCGGGGCGCTCACTTTTTTTGAGGAAATTACAAACTTTTGCAACTGAGAGCTGGGTTTAGAATGGGCAGGCATGTATGCAATGAGAGATTCCTGATTAAGTTTATATCCTTGGGAACAATGTGTTTGATGTTTATTAAATGATATTTTTTGGTATAGGGGGTTATGTTTTAAGAAAGAAGAACTTATGGACCAGCTCCTTTGATTTTGTCTTTTATATTAAGCCATTTACTTGAAAAGAGCCTATATCAAGCAATGCTTCTTTCTAATGGAGACCCTATTATATTTATAACTCGCCCTATCTCCTGAGGTGCACCAATTGAAGTTTTAATAATTTATCTGGTTTTATTCCTTGGTTTAAAAAGAGAAAAAAACAAAATTAATAAAGAATTTCTAATTTCCCCAAAAGATTAAGATTTATAAAAAGGATTATTTAAAAAAGGGAAGGTGAGATGTAAGATTTCTTCGCATAGAAATAGTTTCTTCAGTAATACTATATATAGAGGATAAACAAAGCTTAGCTTGAAAGAAATATGCAAAAGGACTGTAATGCTGAGAATTTTTTGACAGTTATTGATATTGCTTCTTTTCTGAATGTCAGGCCATCGACTATATATCAATGGGTAAGCCTTGGGAGATTACCCTATTATAGATTTGGTAGGCTTTTAAGGTTTAAGAGGAGAGAGGTTGAGGCATGGGCAGAGAAATGGAGGAGTGAGGGGGCTGATATAAAGGGGAAGGGCAAATTGGATTTAAAGAGTATGGGGAGGAAGAAACTTGATATTGAGCAAATAATTAAAAGGAGTATTGAAAGTGTGAGGGGAAACTTATATAATTTTTCTTGCGGGAAGCCAGACCAATCAAGGGGCCTCGGAAAGGAGGTTAAAGATGGGGATTTATCGTAGAGGCAAGGTCTGGTGGATGGATTTTATTTATAAGGGGAGACGTTATCGGAAGTCAACCGAGACAGAGGATCGGAGGTTGGCAAAGAGGATTTACGATAAGGTCAAAGGAGAGATTGCGGAGGGCAGATGGTTTGAGAGGCTTCCAGGAGAAGAGAAGACATTCAGGGAGATGATGGAGAAATTTCTTTTTGAATATGCGCCAAAGAAGAAGTCAGGGGATAGATTTAGGGGACTTGCTAAGAATTTGATTTCATTTATGGGTGATTTTACTCTTTTGGAAATTACTCCCAAATTAGTCAATGAATATAAGGTTAAAAGGTATCAGGATGGGGTCAAACCTGCAACGATCAACCGGGAAATTGCTTGTCTAAAGAGGGCTTTCAATTTAGCTTATCGAGAATGGGAATGGATAATGGAGAATCCTATTTCAAAAGTGAGTATGGAGAAGGAGAACAACAAAAGGGACCGTTGGCTGAGTTACGATGAGGAGTTAAGATTATTAAATGCTTCTCCTAATTGGATGAGGGATTTAATTGTTTTTGCTTTGAATACAGGTATGAGGCTGTCTGAGATTCTTACCTTAACATGGGATCAAATTGATTTAAACCGGAAGATATTGATTATTTTTAATTCCAAAAATGGTGAAAAGAGGGGGATTCCATTAAATGAGATAGTTTTTGAGATGCTGAAGAATAAGTCTAAGGTAAGGTCAATTGATACTAATCTTGTTTTTTATAATGATAATCATAAACAATTCAACAAAGTATTTGTAAGCCATAGGTTTGCAAAAATTGTCAAAAAGGCGGGGATTGATGATTTTCGATTCCATGATTTGAGGCACACTTTTGCAACAAGGTTAGTTCAGGCAGGGGTAGATATTTACAGAGTTTGTCACTTATTGGGGCATAAGGATTTAAAGACAACTCAACGTTATGCTCATCATTATCCTGAGAGTTTGAGAAGTGCTGTAGAAGCTTTGTATGTCACAAATTTGTCACAAACAGAGAATTATGCTAAAATTAATTGATGATAACATATTGAATCCTCAATTAGTTTTGGGGGATCGTTCAATGGTAGGACAACGGACTCTGACTCCGTGAATCGAGGTTCGAATCCTCGTCCCCCAGCCAATGATTATCAGTTATTAAATCCTACTCCTCAATTCAGTATTAAAGAATGGGAAAAATTCGTATTGCCAACGATAATAAATATTTGATGAAAAATAGATTTTATCTTGCCTAAATCTTTTTTATGGATATAATAAATTGAAATCTTGAAAGTTAAATATGGAGCGGGCAACGGGATTTGAACCCGCGACCCTCGGCTTGGGAAGCCGATGCTCTACCTGCTGAGCTATGCCCGCCTTGGTAAAAATAAAATAAATGAAAACATATTTATTGTCAAGCCGACCTTGCAATTAATAATGTTACTGGTTTTATAAATAATAATTTAAAAATACATTCTTTTTTGCGATTCATAAAGTCAATAATTCATCTGTAGCTTTGTTCAGTCTTTCATAGCCATCAGGAGTAACAAGATAAGTTTCTCCCCAAAAGAAACTTGTCTTTCCATCTGGTGTAAAAATCGTTGGATGAATTATTATAGCCATTCCAGTTTTAATTTCCATCTCGTTTTGCCAGGATACACGAGCCTCAACCAAATCTATTCCACAGAGATGACCAAGTGGGGGCTTAAGAATATAACCACAACCCTTTACATACGCTTCCATTGATACGACAATATCTTTAATAGTCTTTCCAGGCTTTAAGGATTTCAATGCTTCTTTTGTTGCTCCCTGGCAAATCATTTTGAGCTTTTCAAGATCTTTATTGGGTTCTCCAACGTTCACTGTTCTCACAAGCTGTGTCCAATATCCTTCATAACGAGGAGTAATTTCCATCAGTACACTATCGCCTTTTTCTATTCTCCTTTGCGATGGCGAATAAGGCAAAGGGAAACTATTTTTATCTCCAAGTAAAAACTTTCCAGAGCCAATAAGTGTGAAGTGAGATTCTGCCCCATTGGCACGTGCATAATTTTCAATGGCCGCAACAATTTCAAATTCACTTACCCCTGGTTTTATTATATTAAGCGCAGCCTCAAATCCTCCATCTCCAAGGAGAGCTCCTTTTTTAAACACCTCCATCTCTTCAATACTTCGTTTTAAACGAATTTTCATAATATGATCATGGCTCTCAACCCATTCCACCTTTGGAAGTTCCTTCTTTAAGACCTTAAACCATGATATTGGGAGCATATCGAAATTGACACCAACCCGACCTTTTAATATCCCCCTTTGTTTTAAAAGCTTCGCTGTTTCTCCTATAAGATCCTCAGTAAAACGGCAATCCTTTACTGATGACCTCTTAGAAGCTGCTTGTCTTGAAATTTCACTGAAAGCAAATAGCACGGGTTCTGATTCGGGAAAAAGTACTACTACCTGCCTATAAAAGATAACAAATAAATCGGTATAATATCTTAGGTCTCCAAGAGTTCCAGGTCCTACGTTTGTATCTCCAATTAAAATCAATGCAGATAAATCATTTTCCTTCATCATTTCAACTAGTGACTTATGCCTTGCCATTCGCTCAGAAATTGAAAATGGCATGTTTTCCCTCCTTTTAAAATTTTTTGTACATGAGTTTTACTGAGTTGATTATTAAATCATTTGGATTTAAATTGTCAACCATGGAGACTGAATTTTTGGTAGGAATTATATAGAGATGTAATAGAGATTGGAAATCTTTAATTTTGATTTAAAAATTTGATTGTTCCAATACTCTTAAAAAATTCAGTTTATTTCTTCTATTTACAATCTAATTTGGGAAATGTTTTTAAAAATTATTTTTTCTTTTTCATAGGCTTTTCACAACAAATAATATCACATGTTTCAACACATCCACATACTTCATCGACTGTTACTACAAGACCACAAACACTGCATTGATAAGATTCTCCCTTTTTAATGCCTTTTTTTGATGTCTTTTTAACTTTTTTCTCGGCCATCTTTTAAACCTCCTTTTTATTTTTAAAAATTATCTTATATATTATTTTTAAATATTAACATCGGGTAAATACTGTATTTTCTTTTTAAAAAATCTGTATTTTTATGATTCAATTTCAAGAAAATATTTTTTAAATTAATTTTAGAAAGATTACTGTAAGACTATTCTTGGTCGAATTTAATTGTTCATTTAGAAAAAGTATTATTAAATTTGTAAAGAGTAAGAATTTTAGGAACCCTGCTTTTCACTCAGTTTGGCCCATGTGTCTCGAAGAGAAACAGTTCGATTAAATACGAGTTTATTATTATTCGAATCAGGATCCACACAGAAGTAACCCAATCTTTCAAACTGGAATCGGTCACCTGGAATTGCAGAGATGAGACTTGGTTCTACACGACAGGATTTGAGAATGATAAGAGAGTTCTCATTTAAATTTTCCATAAAATCAGAATCTCCTTGAAGGGGATCAGGAACCTTAAAAAGCCTATCATAAAGTCTCACTTCGGCAGATAGAGAATGGAATGCCGATACCCAGTGAATTACACCTTCTACCTTATGGTCCCCCTTAGGAGGGGTGTTTCGAGTTTCAGGGTCATAAGTGCAGTGAACCGCAATGATTTCTCCATTTCCATCCTTAACAATATTTGTGCATTTAATAATATATGAATATCTTAATCTTACTTCACGACCTGGAGCAAGCCGATAATATTTTTTCGGGGGTTTTTCCATGAAGTCATCTTTTTCTATATAAAGGATTCGAGAAAATGGGACTTTTCGGGATCCCATCTCTGGTTTCTGAGGATGATAGGGACAATCAAACTCTTCAACCTGATTAGGAGGATAATTATCAATTACTAATCGTAGAGGATTAAGCACAGCCATAACCCTTTTTGCCTTATCATTTAAATCTTCTCTTACGCAGTGTTCGAGTAAAGAAATATCAACCAAACTTTCTTTTTTGGCTACACCGATTCTGTCGCAAAAGTTACGAATAGCCTCTGGTGTATAGCCTCTTCTTCTCATACCAGCAAGTGTTGGCATTCGTGGATCATCCCATCCATTAACAACACCTTTTTCCACTAATTCGATTAGCCTTCTTTTACTCAATATAGTATAGCTAAGGTTTAAACGTGCAAATTCAATCTGTTGGGGATGACATTCAACTTCAAGTTCATCAAGAAACCAGTCGTAAAGAGCACGATTATTTTCAAATTCAAGTGTACATATGGAGTGGGTAATTCCCTCAATAGAATCTGAAAGACAATGAGCAAAATCATACATTGGATATATACACCATTTATTTCCTGTTCTATAATGAGGAACTTTTTTAATTCTATAAATTACCGGATCTCTTAATAGTATATTAGGAGATGCCATATCTATTTTTGCTCGAAGGACATGAGTTCCCTCATCAAACTCTCCGGCGCGCATCCTTTGAAATAAATAAAGATTTTCCTCTATGGAACGATTTCGATAGGGACTCTCTTTTCCAGGTTCTGTCAAAGTACCTCGATACTCTTTTATCTCTTCTGGACTAAGACTACAAACATAGGCCTTTCCTTTTTTGATAAGTTTTATGGCATATTGATATAATTGTTCATAATAATCCGAAGCATAATATAATCTATCTCCCCAATTAAACCCAAGCCATTTTACATCACGAATAATAGCATCCACGTACTCCTGACTCTCTCCACTTGGGTCTGTGTCATCCATACGTAAATTGCATGTTCCTCCATATTGTTCTGCTATTCCAAAATTGAGACATATTGACTTGGCATGGCCTATATGAAGATATCCGTTAGGTTCCGGCGGAAAACGTGTAGCAACACGTCCCTGAAAGCGATTTGTCCTTAGATGCTCTTCAATAAGTTCTCTTATAAAATCTGTTGAAACTTTTTTATCCATATTATTTAAATATTTTAATATAAATTATATAATTTTCACAATAATAGTTTATTAAACCTGTTTGAAAATCTTAGAATTTTATTGGATAAATAGATTTAACTTTAATTTGAGAAAGGAGAAACTTTATGGATTACGAAAATTTTTTAAAACTTATTAGAGGGAGAAGAAGTATAAGAAATTTTAAACCCGATCCTATTCCTGATGAATATGTTGAAAAAATTATTGAAGCTGCTCGTTGGGCTCCTTCGGGAGGGAATTCCCAACCATGGGAATTTATTATTATTAAAGATAGAGACACAAAAGAGAAAATCGTTAATATCTTAATTGAACATAATGAAATTACACGTAAAGTAGAACTTACAAGGGAAGAGAGTTTAAGATTTCCGACTCTGATTAAGCCACAAAAAGAGCCCGGATATAAAAAAGCACCGGTGTTTATTGTCGTTTGTGGTGATCCAAGAACAAAAGAGGCCTATCCTTTGCTAACTATGCTAACGCGGGGGGATTCCCATTTTGTTTCAAGCCTTGCAAGTGCTTTTCTTTACATGGCCCTTGCTGCAAATACCCTTGGTTTAGGGTCCCAATGGGTAAGTGCTACAGGGAGTCCTGATGTGAAATGCCTTTTAAAGGATTTATTAGGAATACCCGAAAAAATAGAAATTTATGATATGATGGTATTGGGCTACCCAGATTATAGGCCTGGAGAAAGATTTGTAAAGGAGAGAGACGAAATGACTCATTACGAACGATATGATAGAAAAAAGTTTAGAACTGATGATATGATTAAAGAATTTATAATAAAGCTTCGAAGAGGATGATGGAAAAGAATTTCTGATAAATTTATTATTTATGATTAATCAATAATCCTTACCTCAAGGAGTAAGTCTCCGCGTTCTCCATTTATGTTTCTTCGGCCAAGACCCCTTAGGCGAAGAGTTGTTCCTTCTTTAATACCGGGTGGGATAGTTACCATTAATGTTCGTTTTCTCAGGCCTTGAGTGATGGAGATAAGCTTTCGAGAACCATAATAGGCCTCTCTGGGAGTTAGAAAAATGGTTCCATACATATCTAATTCATCTTCTAAATAATTAGGTGAGATAGATTGAATACGAGGAGTTGTTTTACGTCCTGTATAATTACGGAGGCTTTTACTGATACCTATCCTTGGGATTATATCAAATATTTTGACAAATATTAGACCAGCTAAGAATCCACCGATATGGGCCCACCATGCAATTCCTCCAACACCTTTAGGGGTAATACTGGCGGAGAAAAGCTGAATTAGAAGCCAGTATCCCAAAAAAATAAAAGCTGGTATTTCAACGAATTGAAAGAATAGAAAAATAGGAATTAATGTCAATATTCGAGAATGTGGATATAGAATTAAGTAAGCCCCCATAATACCTGAAATTGCCCCACTTGCACCAATGGTTGGGATGTTTGAATTCCAGTTTGTATAAAGATGAACAAGGCCTGCAATTAAACCACAGAAAAGATAAAAAATCAAGTACCGTAGATGTCCAAGTCTGTCCTCAATGTTATCACCAAAGATATAAAGAAACCACATATTTCCAAGGATGTGGAGAAATCCTCCATGTAGAAACATTGAGGTGAAGAAAGGTAGGAGCTGTTGTAGAGTTGTAAAACGGGCTGAGAGTTCAGGGTCGGAATATCTAATGGGAACAATTCCATAGAGGTAAAGAACATCTTTTAGGTATGGACCTTGTAAAAGTTGCCAGAAAAAAGCAATTATATTTATTCCTATAATGAAATAATTAGTAACAGGAATTGTTTTTGACCTAATTGCATCTCGGATAGGAATCATTTTTTATGATAAATATAAAATTTATTTCGATTTAATACAAGAAAAGGTTCGACTTGATTTCTTGAATTTTTTCTATTAGATTAAAGTTAACTAAAAAATTTTAAACTCATAATTAGAGGTCCCATCGTCTAGTGGCCTAGGACATCGGCCTCTCACGCCGAAAACACGGGTTCGAATCCCGTTGGGACCATTAAAAAATTCCTCCTGAGATTTGTCTTCTAAAAATTTTATTTCAAAATTTAAGATTTCCTTTTTGAAAGTATTTATTTTCTTTAAAATTTGAATTAAAGTGAAAGGGATTATCATTTATTATTTTTAGTCCACAAATCTATCATGGAAAGTTACATTGAAAATAACTTTTCCGAATACTCCAAAAGAGAAAAGGATTTAGGTGAAAGGTGGTTATAAAAATTGTAAAAAGTGAATGAAAAGTTTTTCCATTTTATGAGTGAAAATAATCGGAAAAAAAGAGAAAATATATTCCTTTTTATTTGGATATTAATAAATTAGTGTAAAATAGTGTTAAATAATGTAACAATTTAATTCGGCATATGATTTGCTTTATTAAGGTAAGAGGTGCATAAAAATGGAAAAAAATCCTATATATGAAATCAAAGATGATGATAATCCATTTAAAAATTTTTTAAACAAGAGTTCGACTCAATCTTTTGAACCAAAAGATATTGTCTCCAGCAAGGAGAGCATTTCATTCTTATTTCCCCTTTTTATTGAATTAATTAAACAAGTAAAAAATACACTCGGATCAATTAAAAATTTAACACAGATTTCTCAAGGTAAATTTAGTGATAAGGAATTCGGAGATTATTTTAGCCGATTTGTTACCGAGGATATTGAGAAAATCGACTTATTACTGAGCAATTTTCTTGATTACATAAAGGTCAATTTCACCATCAGAAAGAGTAATACGGTACATATGATTATTGAGGAAGCTATTAAAAGGCATCAGTCTCGATTAGAAGAGAAGAAGGTTCGAATTTTTAAAAAATTTGAAAAGGACCTTCCAGAGATAATTGTCCCTGATGAGGAGCTTCGATATATTCTAAATTCAATCATTCAATATGCTATTCTGTGGATGCCAATGGAGGGAAATATTTGGATTTTAACAAAATCTCATTTGATCCCAACGGAAATGATTGAGGATCAAACTTTATTTAAAAAGGATGGAAAACAAGTAGAGATAAATTTAATCTTTACAGGATATAAAAAGTCTAAAGAACAGTTTCAAAAAGTCATGCCCATCTCAGAGTTACAAAAAGCAGAAGATTTAGATCTTGAGTTGAGGTTGGTTAATGAGATTGTAAAAAAGAATCGAGGAAAGATGAAATTTGTAGTTGACGAAAAAAATTCGAAAACCTTTATTTCTTTAAAGTTCCCTGCAGAAAGAAGAAATATAATCTATTACCAGCCAATCAATTAGAAATTTTACATATTTTCAGTTTCACACCTTAAGGTCAATCAGAAAAGACCCGAAATAATATGTATTTCCTCTTAAAGATGGATTTTAGATAATATAAGGTCTCTCAAAAATATTCTAACTGTAACAGGACCAATTCCTTTAAATTCTAAGAGCCTTATTTCCAAGTCCTTTTTATTCTTTGCTGATTTTAGGAGATTTTTTATATTTCCATATTTTTCTTTTAATTCTTTAGAAATCTCTAAGAGCTTTGTTGCTGTTGAGAAATCATATCTTACATAATGGCCTCGATCTAAAATCTCAACCAGTTTATTCCAGCCAGCCTCTAAAATCTTTTCTGGAGACAAAATGCCTTCCTTTTGAAATTCAAAATAGGTTCTTTTGGCCACTTCTTGCTGGATTGGTTTTCCGAATAATAGACAGGCTAAAAACCATTTAAATAGTTCTTCTTCCTTGCCTAATTTTAAATTAATACCCAGATCTTTTGAATAAATTTTCTTTTTCATTTTTCCAATTGATAATTTTGATTAAGGCTTTTCTCAAATTCAAGTCTTTTTCTAGGATAATGTTATTTTTCTTTTAATGATGGAAATTTAGTTTTATTAAAATGTTGAGATTGACAGATCAAGTTTAATTGTGATATTTAAAAAATATTGGGCGATTAGCTCAGGTGGATAGAGCGTTGGTCTCCGGAACCAAAGGTCGTGGGTTCAAATCCCGCATCGCCCGCCAATTTTTTAATAAAGGAATTATAAGCCAAAATGAATAAATATCTTATTTATGGTTTAATAATACTTTTTATAATCACAGGATTATATAGATATTTTTATCATCAATCCCGAAATCCTTCATATTCAAAAATAGAAGGAGTAGAATTTCGTCTCTATCTAATTCAAGAAAAAGAAGAGCAAAAAGGAGAGGGAGATACCTATTATATATCTCTTTTGAAACAGCTTAGAGAAAAGGTGGATGGATGGTTAAAATCAATAAATGAGAGAATTGAGAAGGAAGATATTACACGGCTTGAAGTTCGCTTTTTAGAAATATTGAGGAGTATTTTGGAATGGGTAAGAGGAAAAATTGATTCTAAATTAGAATCATTAAAGGAAAAAAGTCCTCCAAAAAGACAAGAAATGTTTCGAGAAACCTAAAAACAATAAATAATTATAAGCAATGAATGAAGAAAGAATTTTCATCCAATCTGTTGGGATAAAATTAGAGGGTCTTCAATCCATTCAAAAAAGGGAGGCAAGTAAATTTGGCATAATTCTTTGCCATCCTCATCCACTATATGGGGGAGATATGTATAACCCTGTTATAGAAATGGCAAGTAAAGTAGCTCAGGAAGAAGGGATTTCTACTTTACGGTTTAACTTTAGAGGAGTAGGAAATAGTGAGGGTGCCTATGGAGAAGGCATAGGAGAAATGGAGGATGTGAAGGCTGCTATAAAGTATTTTTATTCAAAACTTTTGGATAACAATCCTTATCTTATTCTTCTTGGATATTCATTTGGAGTAAGGGTAGGTTTTCCAATAGCTGTTCATGATGACCGCATTAGGGGAATGGTTGCTATTGCTCCAGTAGTAGAATTTGATGATTTTGAATATTTAAAGAGATGTAAAAAAGAAAAACTTTTCATAGCAGGAGAGGATGATCCATACTGCCCGCCTAATAAGCTTAAAGAACTATTTGAAAAATTAGATGAACCAAAACGAATTTTTATTATACCCGGAGTTGACCACTTCTTTTTTAACCAACACAAATCAATTGTGCAGCCACTTAGAGAATTTTTTAATTATCTCATTAATAACCCAACCTAATTTATGAAATAAATATTGGAATCTATAAATGCGGAGTGAATTTTTGATTGCAATTTGAAGGTTCTTATTTCCTTCAGTGTAAGCTAAGAAGAAACGAAATTGATCAGATTTTGTAATAGGCACTCCACTTAGTTTCAATTTCTCTGCTGATCGTTTTAGACGTAGAATATTTTTAATCTTTTCATTTTGGGATAGCTCATGCTTTTGATAAGAGCGATCAAAGTCTATGAGGAAAACTTTTTCCCCTTCTACTAAAATATTTTTTAATTGTAGATCACGGTGAAAGAATCCTTCCTCATGAAATTTTTTAATAAGGTTTCCTATAGATCGAATTACTCTCCTTTTTAAAATTAAATCTTGCGGAGAAGGATTTTTACCAATCTTCGTTAAAAAGTTTTTAAGGTCTTTAGCATTTGGTATTTCCAAAGATATTAGGTAGGCTTTATAGAAGAATAGAAATATAGATTTATGTACAGCACAAATTGGCTGATGGGTTGGGATTTCGCATGACCGGATTTTTTCAGTCAGAATTAATTCTTCAAATGCCCTTGATCCAAATATATATAGGTCTTTCCACAAAGAACCTAATAATCCACCATGATAATATTTTTTAATCACTATCCTTTTTCCATTCTTCAAGAAGATTGAAGGATGTGACCTTCTTCCTTCAAAATAAAGGGTATTAGGTTGTTTTGAATAGATTAGTTTTTCTAAATCTTCATGCCCATGTTGAAGAATTTCTTTAAAGTCTTTCCTTATAAGGATTGAAAGATTTCCTCTTTGGATCTTTGAAAATGATGCTAAAGTAGGAATTTTTTTAAACATACTGAGTTTTTAAAAAAAGAATTTTCTATAACAAATTAAATGATTCAGAAAATATAATCAACATCAAATTTTTTGGGAGTGAAGGAATGAGGTTATTTATAAGATAAAGCATTGATTGACAATGAATGAACTTTATTATAATTTTAAATAAAAATTATGAAGAAGGAGGTTGCTTTGGAATACGAGCCTGTAATTGGTTTGGAGGTTCATGCCCAACTTCTCACTAAATCGAAGATATTCTGCGGTTGCTCAACTTCATTTGGAGAAGAACCTAACACATTAACCTGTCCTGTTTGCACAGGACAGCCAGGTTCATTGCCTGTTTTAAATAGAAAAGCTGTTGAATATGCAATCAAACTTGGATTAGCAACGAACTGCAGAATAGCTTCCTACAGCCTTTTTGCCCGAAAGAACTATTTTTATCCTGACCTCCCCAAAGGATACCAAATCTCTATGTATGAGTATCCACTTGCAGAGAATGGATATATTGAGATTACTTCAAACGGAGAAATAAAGCGAATTCGGATTATAAGGATTCATATGGAAGAGGATGCAGGGAAATTAAAACATGGTGAGACTCCTGAGAAAGAACCTTACAGTTATGTAGATTTTAATCGAACAGGGGTTCCTTTGTTAGAGATTGTTAGTGGACCTGATATAAGATCACCTCAAGAGGCAGGAGAATATTTAAGGAAGCTTCGGTCCATTCTCCAATATCTTGAGATATCAAGTGGAAATATGGAAGAAGGGAGTTTTCGATGTGATGCTAATATCTCTGTACGGCCAAAGGGGCAAAAGGAATTTGGAACAAGAACAGAGCTTAAAAATATGAACTCTTTTAAGCATGTTGAGAAAGCGCTTGAATATGAGATTAAACGTCAGATTTCAATCTTAGAAGATGGGCAAGAGGTTATTCAGGAGACAAGACTATGGGATCCAAATCAAGGAATAACAATTTCAATGAGGGGAAAGGAAGAGGCCCATGATTATAGGTATTTTCCTGATCCTGATCTTGTCCCTTTGAGGATAGATGAAAAGTGGATTGAAGAGATAAGAAAAACATTACCCGAGCTTCCTGATGAGAAAAAGAGTAGATTTATAAAAATTTACGGGATTCCCGAATACGATGCAGAAATTCTAACTTCAACAAAAGCAATGGCAAACTATTTTGAAGAGTGCGTTAGCCTATTTCCTGAAGCTAAGATAGTCAGTAATTGGATGATGGGTGATTTTTTGAGAATGCTAAAGAGGGATGAGCGAGAGATTGATCAATGTCCTGTTACTCCAAAACACCTTGCAGGCATGCTTAAAATGATAAAGAATGGGACAATAAGTGGTAAGATTGCAAAGGATGTTTTCGAAGAGATGTATCGAACTGGGGATATGCCTGAGAAGATTGTGAAAGAAAAGGGATGGGTTCAAATCCTTGATATAGATGAAATTGAAAGTGTAATTCATATGGTTCTTGAAGAAAATCCAAGGCAAGTGGATGAATATAAAAAAGGTAAAGAGAAGATTTTCGGCTTTTTGGTAGGAGAGGTGATGAAGAAGACCAAAGGCAAAGCTAATCCTCAATTAGTTAATGAAATACTGAAGAAGAAATTAAAAAGTTGAAATTTTCAAGCAAAGGGGATATTGCATAGGGGTCATGAATTTCAAGACTATCGAATGGAAAGGTGATTATATACGAATTTTAGATCAGAGGAGACTCCCTCATGAAGTTCATTATTTGGTTTGTAAAGATGCCCTTTCTATTGAAAGGGCTATAAAAAAGATGGCAATCCGTGGGGCTCCTGCTATTGGTGTGGCTGCTGCGATGGGGATAGCCTTGGCTGCTAAAAAAACGAGAACAAAAAATATAGAATTATTTAGAAGAAAATTCGATGAGATATGTTTCCGCTTAGGAGAAGCCCGACCAACAGCGATTAATCTTTCTTGGGCAATCAATAGAATGAAGGATGTTTTAAAAAAGGAGTCTTTTAATATTGAAGAAATAAAAGTTAGATTAGAAGAAGAAGCACTCAAGATATATGAAGAGGATATTAAAACAAATAAAAAAATTGGTGAATATGGGAAAGATTTGATTCCAGATGGGGTAGGGATTCTTACACATTGTAATGCAGGTGCACTTGCAACAGCAGGCTATGGAACAGCCCTTGGCGTCATTTATGCTGCATGGCAACAGGGGAAAAGATTTCATGTATATGTAGATGAAACAAGACCATTACTTCAAGGAGCAAGGCTAACCGCATGGGAGTTAAAACAGGCAAAAATTCCACTTTCAATTATAACTGATAATATGGCTGGATGGTTAATTAAAAATAAAAAGATTAATCTTATTATTGTTGGCGCAGATCGAATAGCTAAAAATGGTGATACAGCTAATAAGATAGGAACTTATAGTCTTGCCGTCCTTGCTAATTTTCATCGTATCCCCTTTTATGTTGCAGCTCCCAGCTCAACATTTGATCTTAAAATGGGTTGCGGAGAAAATATTCCAATTGAAGAAAGGTCAGAGGATGAGGTTACTCATATTGGAAGGAAAAGGATTATTCCACAAGGAATAAAGGTTTATAATCCTGCTTTTGATGTGACTCCTCACGATCTTATAGATGCTATTATTACCGAAAAAGGAATTATAAGGAAACCATTTAAAAAGTATTTAAAATCATTTGAAATTGCATGAGAAATCCTATTGTCACACTTCTTACAGATTTTGGAACCAAGGATTATTTTGTTGCCTCTATGAAGGGTGTAATATTGAATATCAATCCTCGATGTTGTTTAATTGATATTTCTCATGATGTTTTTCCACAAGATATAAGAGAAGGAGCATTTATTTTAGCAAATGCCTTTTCGTACTTTCCAAAAGGAACTATTCATCTTGCTGTTGTTGATCCAGGTGTAGGAAGTGAGAGAAAACCTATTCTCATTGAAACTAAAAACTATTTTTTTTTAGGTCCAGATAATGGACTTCTTACTTTAGCTACAAAGCAGGATGAAGTTAGAAGGGTGATTAAACTTACAAATAAAAAATATTTTCTTCCATATATTAGTTCAACTTTTCATGGAAGAGATATATTTTCACCTGTTGCTGGTTATCTTTCTCTTGGGTTAAGGCCAGAAACCTTTGGAGAAGAAATTAAGGATTGGGTAAAACTTGACTATAAAGAACCAAATATTAAAGGAGATAAACTCTTTGGCGAGATTATTCATATAGATCATTTTGGGAATCTTATCACTAATATTAATAGAGAGAGATTTATATATTTTACTAAATCATACAATTTTAATATCAAGATTAAGGGCAAGAAGGTTTCCGGGATTAAAAGTGGATATTGGGAAGGCGAAAAAGGGGAGATTATAGCTCTTTTTGGAAGTTGTGGTATGCTCGAATTATCAATCAAGAATGAAAGTGCACAGAATAAATTAAAGGTGAAGATAGGGGATCCAATTATTGTAGAAAGGGATATATTATGATTTCAAAAAAGGCGAAGGAGATACCTCCTTTTATTGTAATGGATGTTCTTGAGAAGGCCCAGGAAATGGAGAGGGAAGGGGAAGATATTATTCATCTTGAGGTGGGTGAACCTGATTTTGATACTCCTGAGTGTATAAAAGAGGCATGTTTTCGAGCTATTAGGGACGGAAAGACGCATTATACTCACAGTCTTGGTTTAATTGAACTCAGAGAGGCAATTGCTGAAGATTATTGGAAGAAATATAGAGTTAAGATTTCTCCAGAGCAAATCATAATTACATCAGGCACATCTCCAGCCTTACTTCTAATATTTGCTTCATTATTAGAAGCGGGTGATGAAATTATTGTTTCCAATCCCTACTATCCTTGTTACCCTAATATTATAAGATTTGTTGATGGAGTTCCCAATTTTATAGATATAAAAGAAGAAGATGGTTTCCAATATAATCTGGAGATGATAGAAGAAAAACTTGGTCCCCGGGTAAAAGGGATTTTAATAAATTCACCGTCAAATCCAACTGGAATTGTAATATCTGAAGAAAGAATGAAGTTGATATCAAATTTTCCATCTTATATTATTTCAGATGAGATTTATCATGGATTAGTCTATGAGGGGGAGGCCCATTCAATACTTGAGTTTACCGATAGGGCTTTTGTTGTTAATGGATTTTCAAAACTTTATGCAATGACAGGTTGGAGATTAGGATATGTAATTGCTCCAATAGAATTTATAAGACCTATGCAAAAGATACAGCAGAATCTTTTTATTTCGGCCAATTCGTTCGTTCAGTGGGGAGCAATCGCAGGTTTAAAAGAAGCAGAAGAAGATATTCATAGAATGAAGAAAATATATGATCAAAGGCGACGCTTTATGATTAAAAGGCTCAAGGAGCTTGGATTCGGAATTAAGGTGGAACCTACAGGAGCTTTCTACATTCTTGCAAATGCAAAAAGATTTACTAATGATTCTTATAGATTCGCTTTTGAGATACTTAGTAAGGCAAAGGTAGGAGTAACACCTGGTATTGATTTCGGTTCAAACGGAGAAGGATATATTAGATTTTCATATGCAAATTCATTGGAAAATATAAAAGAAGGGTTGAATCGACTGGAAAAATATCTTGGAGATTGGTTTAAGAACAAGAAAAATAAAAATAGTATTGGGGATATTTAGGTTTATCCCCAATGTTGATTAATAGTAAATTCTTGGCGACGTCCTACTTTCCCACACGGTTTCCCGTGCAGTATCATCGGCGCTGAAGGGCTTAACTTCCGTGTTCGGAATGGGAACGGGTGTTTCCCCTTCGCTATGGTCACCAAGAATA
>Ga0078972_1006876_pt1 | contig 26240 bp, 4 predicted proteins | sample YelNatPaOPGAMG01_FD_67568 | JGI IMG/M metagenome (GOLD analysis project Ga0078972, IMG submission 67568) | Hot spring thermophilic microbial communities from Obsidian Pool, Yellowstone National Park, USA - OP-RAMG-01 (SPADES assembly) (version 2) | ecosystem: Environmental > Aquatic > Thermal...
ACCCGGAGAGCAAGCCGAACGGCGCATCTGAGTTTCCTGCCAATCTCGTAGCCGCCGTCGTCAGACGGCGGACCAAGCGAACCTGGCCCATCGATCCGCCGACTTACGTCGGCGGCTACGCGGCGGCAGGCAACAAAACCAGATGCGCCCCGTGATCCTCACCCCACAGCGCTCGGCCCACAACCATCAACTGTTGCACCGCATGGTAGTAGTCCAGCCGCCGTTGGGCTTGAGGCCAACGCTCGTCGGCCAGCCGCCACAGCCACAATGCCCAGTCCCCAATCACCAGCAGGCTGGCCTTGGCGTTTGGCTTCGCGCTCAGCCGTGTTTGGGCAGACAAGACGTGCAACACTAAGGCGCAAAGACGCCAAGGCACAAAGAGAAACCTCTGGGGCACGCCTTGTGGGCGAGGTCATTGGTGAATACCGCTCGCCTGCTGTCTGGGCGGATGAGTCTTTGGCCGCGCCTTTGGGCCTTTGCGTTCAAGTGGCACTGAATGGCCAGGGCTGAGGGATGGATGCGGCGGGGTGGCTTGGACCTTGGGTTGGAGGGCGCGGGGGAGGGTTTGGGGCAGCAGGGCCTGCATGTGGTGGGCGCCTTTGCACCTCCAGGTGGCCGAGGTTCTGGTCGGTGGCGTTAAGGAAGCGGCTGACCGAGCCGTCGAGCGGGTCGGCCCGGTGTGCCTGTCTGGAGTGCTGGCACAGGCAGGCAGCAGGCACAGCCAAGGATTCGGCGGGCGAGGTGGAACCCGGGGCCAGAGGGGCCGGTTTACGAGCCGGGGTGGCGGATGCGCGGGCAGTGGTTGTGACAGTCACATGCCGCCAGCATACACCACCCTGCAAGAAAGTGAGATGCGCTCCCCGCGCGGAAGGGGGGGCCAAATTTTCTTGTTGACGTCATTGAGGGAGATTGTTAGGGTGGGCGGCGGGTTTATTAAATGCGGACCCTGCATACATGGCCACTGATAATGTGGCTAGCCGGGCCGTTGACCGGAGCAGCATCGGGCAGCTTATACGGCCAAGGGACCACCGAGCCGGTGTATGTGTTGAGAACCGAGGGGGCAGCAGGGTTGGTCACCGTCACCACCCCAATCGATCTGCGCGGTTTTCTCGCACCGGTGTTCCTCGACTTCAACTTCGGTTTCGGGACGGATGAGATCGTTAGGCCTGGGGAAATCCTGGATGCATTCACCATTTCCCTGGGCAGTGTCACAAACCCGGCCCAGATGGCGGTTTACCTGACGCTGGATGCGGCGGGTTTGGTTGTGGCCCCACCAACGCCAGGTGGCATCTGGATCGATCCGGCGAGCCTGGACCTAACCCCGGGCTTGCCGCCGCCGGGTTTCGGGTATTTGAGGCAGCAACTGGCATATCATGTGTTGGCTCCAGTGCCTGAGGTGCTGTGGGGGCAAGAGACAACGTTGTATTTGGATTTGTTCAACAATGCCAACGGGCTTGAATCGATCGGCTGGGCCGGTGCTGTGACGGTGATTCCGGAACCGAGCGTGGGTTTGCTGTGTTTGGTTGGGCTGGCGGCCTGGCTTGGGCTGAAGCGGCGGCCGATCGTTCCTGCCTAATTTTTCTTCCATTTCATGAAGTCAATCGGGCTGCGGGGGCCCGTGGTGTGGGCTGTCGTAGTGGCAACCTGTGGGGCTGCGCCGGCAAGGAGCGGCGCTGAAGAATTGATGTTTCGGCTTGGCGGGCAACACGTGCGCTTGGAGGAGGTCTCTGCCCGCGCGGCAGTGTATTTCCGTTCGATGCGCCTGAACCGTGCGCTCGGGGCGTGGAATGTCGAGGTCACTGTCACCAACGCCAGCCCGGAAGCTTTGGCTGGCCCGTTTGTGCTGGTGGTGGAGGGGTTGACGAACACCACGGGCCTGCTGGAGGCCGACGGCGATGTGCCCGGTGGGCGTTACATCGATTTGGCGCCGAACATCCCGACTAGCACTTTGAGGCCGGGTGAAGGGTCCCAGCCCCGCACACTGACCCTGGGCCGCTGGGGTACTGGCAGCCCGGTGGTCAGGGCCCGTGTGTATGCGCGGGCTGGGCTAGTGGAATCCGGCGTGGCGCTGGTGCGATCGTTGGGTGAAGCGGGCCAGCCCCTGCCGGGCGTGACGATCGAAGAGACCGGGCCGTTGGGACAACGGATGCTGGCGACCGATCCGGCTTACGGGTTGGCGCGGATTGGCCAGGGAGCCGGGGACCATGTGTGGAAGTTCAGCCGGTCTGGATATCTGCCGGTTTGGCGGCGCGAACCCCTCGGAGCCCGTGTGGTTCAGATCATCTCGCCACGGCTGGTGCCGCGCGGGACCAACACGGTGACGCTGACGCCCCTGACCGGCGGTGTGGTTAGCAATGCCGCCATCCAAATCACGTTTCCCCCCGGTGCGGTCAACTCGAATCAGACCGCTACACTGACGCCGTTGACAGGCCAAACGTTGCCTGCGCTGTTACCGGCGGGCTGGAGTCCAGTTCAGGCATTTTGGCTGGAACTGCCGGGGCTTGTGAGCGTGGCTCCGGCGTTGCGGCTACAGCCTTGGGGACCGCTGAAGCCGGGCGAGACCACTGCGCTGGTGCGTTGGCACAGCGATACCCTGCAATGGCAGGTGGTGCGGCTGATTGCGGCCAGCGAAACGAATAGTCTCGGCACGTCATTGCCCGGGCCGGGTGCATATGCGCTGGTAGTCCCAGACCCGCCACCCAACGCGCCACCGGCGCCTGAATTGAACGCACCTTTGCTGGCGGCATCCACGGCGCTACCGGCCGCGGCCAGTCTGACGGCTGGGGGCACAGTGCAGCCGGCATCCAGCCCGGCGAGTCTGAGGCCGGAGCTGGTGACCGGCTGGGCCACGGTGAACATCACCAACCAAGCGGGTGCGTTGTCCAGCGGTTACGTGCTGCGGGCCGAGGTGAGCGAACGCTACCGGCTAGCGGATGGGACACGCCAGGTGCCACCGGCTTACGAACATTTCATCGTGGGCTACCAACGCCCGGGGGACGATGCGGCAGCCACCGTGCAGGCCGTTTTCCCCATCCGGCCGTTGCGCTTGTTCGGCGCAACGGACCTGGATGAGGCGGTGGTACGCGTTACGGTCTTGTCACCCGGCGAGTTTGATGGCGTGCTGCTGTCGCCTGCCGGCGGCCAGATTGGCGGAGGTGACCTGCGGTTGATTGCGGCTGCGGGTATGGTGGACCGGCTGCAGCCGGCGCTGCTGCGGATGTTGGATGCAGCAGAGTTTACGGACCTGGCCTGCGGTTGGCCGCTGGTGCGGGCGTTTGATCTGAGCCTGACCGGATTGCTGCCGGGCGGCGAGCTGGTGCTTGCGTTGACCGGCGCGCCTACCAACGCGTGGTTGGTGTTGGGCCGGGTGATACACGAGCGCGGGGTCTATGGACTGGAACCTGTGGCGCGGCTGCGCAGCGACGCACAGGGCCGATTGACCAGCCTGGAGACCAACGCGTCCGACCGCTTACCTGGCATTACCGGGCCGGGTCAGTATCTGCTGCTTGAGGTGAGCGGGCCGCAGACGCTGGTGCGTGGGGTTGCGCGCAATGCGTATAACCAGCCTGCGGGCGGGCTGTTGGTGCGGCTGGGCTGTTGGAGCACACTGTCCCGTGCGCCGGATGGCCAGTTCGACCTGATCGCAGCCGTCGGCGAGCACCCCTTGGCGGTGACTGATCTGGACACCGGCGACACTGGCCAGATCAGCTTGGCTGTCCAAGCGCCGGAGCTGATCAGCCGACCGGAGCTGGGCACTGGCTGGAGTGGACCGCGGGTGGCGTCCATCACGCCGCCAGACGGCGCGGTTAACGTGACGCGCGTGACCTCGGTGACGATCCAGTTCAGTCGGCCGATCAACCCGGCAACAGTGTTGGCGGGCGCGATCGAGCTGCGGGACACGGCGGGCCAGCCTGTGGCGGCCACGCTGAGTCTGAACCTGGCCAACACGGTTGTGACGTTGCTGCCGTTGACGGTACTGGAGCCGGCCACGCAGTACACGGTGGCGCTGTCCACCAACATCGCCGATCTGAACGGACGGGGGCTGGAGGGCACAACCCAGTTTACGTTTACCACAGTGGCCCTTTCGATGCGTGATCCGGCAGCGCAACTGATCATTTACGAGCCCGGCGCCACCAACGTGCCGGCTGAGGTTTTGGCCGAGATACCTGCATACCAGCCCGGCACCAACCGGCACGCCATCGTGGTGCATGGCACACCGGGCACAGCCGACCCCGAAGTGCCGGTCGTGTTGGTCAACGAATCCAGTGGCGAAACAGCTACGGTGCTGTCCAAGCCCGACGGCAGGTTCACCTCGGTCATCGAGGGCACCGAGCGGGATTACATCTCAGCCACATTCATCAATCTCAACGGCACGCGCGTGTATGTGCCGGTGAGCCGGCAGCAGTTCGACAATGGGTTTGTGGGCCTGTATGCGCAGGGCGGGATTCTGGAGGCCCAAAGCGACGGCGGCCCGGTACGCGTCCAGATCGAGCCGCAGGCCATCCCCACACGGGCCAAGGTCAGGCTCCAAACCGTCACGCTAGCCGAGCTGCTGGAGTTGCTGGAGGGCGTGCAACCAGACGGCGGTACGGTGGCTGGCGGTGCGCTGAAGCTGGAGATTGCCGAGGGCGAGGTGTCCGGCCCGATCCAGGTCCGGTTCCCGGTGAACTTGCTGGCGCTGGGTTACCCGAGCAATGAGCCGCCGGAACAGGCCGCGGTGGCGCTGACGTTGGTGCGCGACACCCAGGGGGTGAAGACCTTCGAGGTGTTGGATCGGATGACCTTCACGCCCAACGTCCAGCTTCAGCAGGCCGCAGCGGCCCAAGCCGAAGCTGCATCCAGTGCCGCGGGTGCGTCCAGCGGCTTCATGCGATCCAGCCGGGCTAACTCGGGAGCCCTGTCGCCCTCGCTTGGCCGATCCGAGGGCCAGCCTGTCTCCAAAACGCCACAGGCGGTCCGGCCCACCACTGCCGTGCAACCCAGCCGGCCGCTGCCAGCTCGGAATGACCAGGCGGCGCAGAGCGCCAGCCCGGGCAGCGGCGTGGTAAGCCCGGCTTCAGCAGGCGCGCAGGGCCTTGGTGAGGACTTCTATTACGGGGTCTTGGATGCGGGTATGAGCTTCGTGGGGCGCACGGGTCTTGGGGTTGATATTTTTCACTATGTGGTGGTGCCGGTGCTGCTGGGCACAAAGCCGGTGGTGATCAAGGGCAAGGTGGTGCAGGCCCCAGAACTTGAGCCCACAGGCAACGTGGTGGTGGATCCGATCGCCAGAGTGGCGTTTGACCTGAGCCTGGGCAAACCGCTGGGTGGGGCATTTGTGATCCTGCGTCAGGCGATTGCGCCGGTGGGTATGCCGGGCCGGCTACAGCCGGGCATGATCTACGCCACCAGCGGCGCCGACGGGCAGTATCTGATGGTGGCGCCCACCATGAGCGACGCGTATGTGATCACCGCCACGCATCCCCAGTTCCAAGACAGTCAGACCGAGCCTGTGGTAGGCCTGTTCGAGCTGAGCCTGGCGGGTGCGGTGTTCAAGCATTTCGTGTTCCGCGAGCCGTTAGCTGTGCAGTCGCCGCCCCGGGTGAACATCGCTCACAGTCCACTTGCACCGGCGCCGCAGCAGGATTGCACGGTGCAAATCAACGCGGCGCAGGGCCCGGTGGCTCCACCCAGGATCATCGTGCAAGTAGCCTCGGCGACCCCGTTGGCGCCCGGCATCGAGCTGGAGCCGGGCGACGTGGAGCTTGTGGACCCGGTGGAGCAAGTGCTGCCGAGGCAGCGAAAACGCTGGACCGGCACTTTGAAATGTAAGAAAGCGGCGCGGGTGGTGTTGCGTGTGTTGGCGGTGAGCGCCAACGGCCTGTCGCATCCGACGATTCATTACCCAATCGAGTTCAGCGGCCCGCCGCCGGTTCCGGATAACCCCATTCCGCCCTCCGACCCGCAAGACCGGCAGGGGCCGTATGTGATTGCCACCTTGCCGGTCGAAGGCGGTTACCTGGACGACAGCGGCGGTGTGACGGTGGTGTTCAACGAGCCGATTGACCGATTGGTCACCAATCATGCAGCGGGGATAGTGCTGAGCGGGCCGGCGGGCTACAGCGGACCGGTGCTGCGGCTTAGCGCCGATCAGCAGACGCTGACCGTCCACTATACCGGGCTGAGGCCGGAGTCCGAATACACCCTGACCTTGTCGGGCCAATCCATCCGCGATCTGAGTGGCAACGGGCTGGACCAGAAGCCCAGCTCGCCCGAGCTGGACAACTTCACTGTTACGTTCAAGACACCGCCGGTGGCAAGGACGCCATTAGCGGGTCTGGTCAACGGCCGCGGTGCGGCCATCCACGGCAGCCGCCTGTATGTGCTGGACCAAGCCGAGCAAGACTGGCTGCTGACGTACGACATCAGCACGCCCAGCCATCCGGTGCTGGTGGGCCGAACGCGTTTATTGGGGACGCCTCGGGACCTGGTGGTCATTCCCAGCTACAGCTACAAGCTGGGCCCCGACCAGCCGGTGCAAACCACCGAGTTGGTGGTGGTGGCGGGCGGGGACCTGACGATTCGGCATGATGAATGGGGCAACGTGTCGGCCCGCGGCCAGTATTTGCAGGTGTTTGATCTGAGCGACCCGACCAACAGCCGCGTGCTGGCCTCGCCAATCGTCAGCTACCGGATCGGGTCGGCTGTCACTAAGGTTCAATGGTCGCCCCCTTACATCATCTACCAAGAGTTTGGGGCTGACCTGCATCAGGTGGGGTTCGTTAACCTGCAAGAAATGCTCTGGGGTTTCGCCGCCAGCCGCGACCGAATCGACCGATTTCCCGAGGCCGGTCGCGAGGGAGTCGATGCCAATGGGGACGGCGATTATGTCGATCCGGGCGACACGCTGCCTATCCCGCCGCGACGCCCGGTGGAGTTCTTTGGCAAGAAGTTCGGGTTTAACCTTGCTGAAGGCACCACTCAAAAGGCCACCGACTTCGCCTTCAGCGGCGGGGTGTTGGGCGTGACGCTGACGGCCGGCGTCGCACGCGACGCACAAGGCGCACCCACCACTAGACCGGTGCCCCCGGCTTACCGGACGGTGTTGTTCAATGGCCAACAGGTCGATCCGGCCAGCGCCACGGTTGCCTTCGAGCCCGGGGCCTACCCGCGGCGCGTGTCGATCTGGGTCTTGGGAGTGGAACTGGACGGCCAAATTCAGATGCCCGTGCTGGCGCTGGTGTCGTTGACGCCCGACGCCGACGGCACGCAGAAACTGGCCGTCATCGACATCACACTGCCCGAGACGCCACGCCTGCTGAACAAGATCGCCATTCCAGACCCAGCGGTGGGTGGGCAACTGCAGTCGGTCAACCTCCGGTCCGACCAACGGCTGGAGTTGGTCACGTCTCGGAACGTGCTCTTGTTGGACCCGCGCTGGCTGGCGGTAACCAACGTGACTGCCGGTCAACTGCACCCGGCCATTTGCGGCTTTATTCCGGGTGCTGGGGCCAGCACGCGCAGTGTCGGCAGCTCGGAGGTCAATGTTTGGGCTAGTGCGGAAGCTGCCCAGGGCCGGTTGGTGCAGACCGCGCCGCCCATGGCGTTTGTGAGCTTTCCGGAGTCGGGGGTGGTCGTGGACCCGGCAGCGCTTGCGCAGGACCCTGCGGGGGTAGAGGCCACGTTGGGGAAAATGCGGCTAGCCGACGCTATCATTCCAGCGCGCGTGCGAGGCGCCTTCGCAGCGCAGTCGGATCTCAGTCCGCCCCAACCCGCGGCGCACTACCACGTGCTGATCTGGGCCCCTGGGGGCAGCGGCTTCAGCCTGACGGTTGGCTTGGAATCGCTCAACGCCGCCGGCCATCCGCTCCCCAATCCCGGCTTGGGCTTGCCGCCAGTGCGCGCCGTGGCGGCGCAGACCCTGGCGGCCCTCAAGCAGGAACCGCGGCCTGGTTGTGGTGCCCCGATCCGACCGCTGACGGCCAGGCGGCTGAGTGATGACCCGGCCAGTCCGTATTACAACTGCTATCTGTCAAAGCCCTTTGTGGTGGTGGCCGAATCGGTGTCGCTGCGGGAATTGTCGGCGCTGCAAGCCGAGCTGGATCGGGAGATTCTGTGGGGTGGAGCTTGGCTGCGGGCATTTATTGACCCAGCGGAGGCATCGAATCCGGCGGTGGGCCCGTTTGCCGCGCAGGTGGACGCGGCGCGCAAGTTGATTCGGCCGGTGGCCCAGGCGATGGCGCGCACCATGAACGCCCATTACGCTATGGGCGCTAACCCAACTCCGGTGACTGGAGCCGAAACACTACCCGGTACGGCCGGACGGATCAATGCCCACAGCGGCGAGTACCGGATGGAAACGGTGGATATGACGCTGCCCAGCCCTCGGATGCCCATCGTGATTCAGCGGGCTGTGGGCGGCCAGGACGCCTACGAAGGCCCCTTTGGCCCAGGCTGGGACTTCAACTACCACCAGCGGCTGACCGAGCTGGACCCGCAATTGGTCCCTGAGGGGCTGCGTTTGCCGCTGATCTGCCGCAGCACTGAAGCCGACAGTGTCATTGCGGGCAGCCGGGATATTCTGTTCCACACCGGCGAAGGCCGGGTGATTCATTTCCGATGGGTGAGCCATGCGCTGCCACCCGAATACGCCCAAGACCCGTTGGTCCGGGAATTGGATTATGAACGGCTTGTAGCCGACTACTACCTGCCGGAGAAGGGCTTCTGGGATCTGCTGGTCCGATTCAAGGATGGCGCCTTCGAGCGGCTGACGCCGGAGGGGATGCGCTTCCGTTACAATCCGCGGGGGCAACTGGAGACGATCATCGACCGATTCCCGGTCAACCGGCACCAGCTAGAGTATGACCGCAACGGCTGGTTGGTGCGCATCGATGACCGGTCGGTGCCATCGGACCGGTACGTCGAGTTTGGCTACTACCGGTCCCCCAGCGACCCCAACTTTACCAGCGGCCTGGACGAAGTCACGGACAACGCCTGGCTGGAAGGCAAAATCTGCCGCCTGCGTAATTACGCCGGGGCCGATGTGCTGTTTGGCTACGACGACAAGGGCCTGTTGATCCGGCGTGAGGGTGTGTTGGTCGATGGCGAAAACGGCGGATTCGCCGGTCGGAGCCAGACGCATTACCTGTATGAAGGCTGCGTACTGAAGGGTGAATCGGCCACGCGCGGGGGTTCGCCTCTGTTTGTGGCCCAGACGGCAGCCAACGCCGCAGGTGCGCCGGTGGCCCAGGCAGGCGACGGACTAGGCGGGCCGGTGCAAATTAGCGTGCCACTAAACAACTCAGCCGCCCGCCTGCAAGACGCCGTCTCACGCATCACGCAAGCCGATGGTTCCACCGTCGAATACACCTTCGACAGGTTCGGCTATCCCAGGTCGGTGAAGTTATCGGGCCCCAACGGGCGTGAGGTGGAAACCCAGCATCAATATAACGAATTCGGTCAGCAAACCATGATCCGATTTGCCGAAGGGCGCATCGAGACCATGGTCTATGACACTAACAATCCGGTGTTCCGCAGCCGGGGCAATCTGTTGAGTGTCACGGTGGACCCCGGCCCGCGGGGTGGCCCGGGCTACACGGTCACGTTTGGGTACGACCCCCGATACAATCTGCTCTCCGGCGCGCAAACTGATGCCAATGGCAAGACCCTCATCTACACCCTTCAAGCCGACGGTCGAGAGGTGGCCTCCATCCAATACGGTGACAGTGGAGTAGAGACCTTCACCTACAACCAGCACGGCCAGTTAACCCAACACACCGATGTGGAGGGTGTGGAAACCGCCTACGCGTATGATCCGGCGACGGGGTTTCTGACGGCCCGCTGGTTGGGGCCCAATCGTTACAGCTACGACTACGACGGTAGCTACGCGTCGAAGCTCGGCGAGCCAGCCTCGATCACGCCCCCTGAAGGGGCTCCCTTCCGGTTCAGGTACAACCGCCGTCTCCAGGAAGTCGAGGCGGCACGCAACGAGCGCATCAGCCGACACGCTTACGATGAGCAGGAGCGCGAGGTGTACCGGTTCGAGCAGGTCGGCCACGGCCAGACGATGGAGATTACGCTGCAGTTTGACGGCAAAGGGTTCATGACCCGAAGCGTGACCACGGGTATTGAAGTGAACGGGACCGAGCGGAGCATCGAGTATGTCTTTACGCCCGATGCGCGCGGCCGGGTGAAATCGGTCCTGCACCCGAATGGCGCCCTGGAGACCTACGAGTACGACAACCGCGGCGACGTCACCAAGCTCACCGTAGGCGATTACATCGAGGAGTACAGCCTGGATGCGCACGGCAACGTCCTGGAGGTCAAGAAGGGCGGTACGGTGGTCGTGACCGCCGAATACGACGGGCTAGATCGACCGGTGCGCATCACGCACAAGACCGGCACTGAGGATTATGTGCTGGAGTGCGAATATTTTCCCGCCGGCCAACTCAAGAGCACGCGGCTGACCGACCCGCGCTTTGGCGTGGTGCGTGAAGAGACCTTTTCGGATGTGGACGAATTGGGCCGGGTGGGCCAGGTAGCGATCGGCGGCGACACTGTGGCTCCGGTCTTTCGGTACGTGTACGAGCCGTTTGCCCTGAGCATCGTCGGCCCGCGGCAAACCACGGCCAGCTTCTGGAACACCGCCGGTTACCAGACAGGGTATGCTAACGCCAGCCTTCGGGCGATCGTGCAGCCCGACAGCGCGGGTCGCGTGCGGGCCATCGTGCGGCATGAACAGGGTGCCACTTATTCCGAGTCCTTTACATACGATGAGCTGGACCATCGCACCTCGGTGGCTGATGACTTAGGGCTACGGTTCAGTTATGTGCCTCGCGCCGATGGTGCCTGTCTTGAGGTGGTCAACGCTGTCGGCCATCGCACCACCCTGCAGCATTCGGTACTGGGTGAAAAACTGAGTCGGCGGCGTCAGGATGGCATGGAACTTCGGTATCGGCACGATGCCGCTCGCAACCTTACCTATAGCGGTGATCCAGCCGCCGGCTTTGAATACCGTTACGACAACCAGTTCCGTCTCCAAGCCCGTCGGCTGCGCAACGGTGCCGAGATCCAGTTTGGGAACTTTGATGCCCGGAACCGGCCCCAGACCATCACGCTCCCGGGCGGGGTAATGACGTGCCGATACGACCTGCAGGGCCGGGCCATCCAGCAGACCGTCACCTACCAAGCCACCAGCTACTCCGTCCAAACCGTCTATGATGCGCTGGGACGCGAACGCGTGATCACCTACCAGCAAGATGGCGGCCCACAGAACACCATCACCTGCCAATACGACAAGGCCGGTCCAGTGCTGAGCACACGCTTTCAGCAGGACGGTGCAGATTTCACTGTCCGGTATGGCTACTACCCGGACGGCACGATCAGCAATGTCACCTATCCCTCCGGTGTCACCGTGTATTTGGAGCGCGACGGGTCCGGGCGCTTGATTGCCCTGACCGAGGCTGCGGGGGATATCGTGCGGGTTGTCCAGTGGCAGGGCAACAACCAACCGCGCATCGTCCAATTCGGCTCGGTCATCCAAGCCGTCAACCAGTTCGATCCGCGCGGCCGTCTGATTGCCAGTCGGGTGAGTCGCCAGACCGACCAAGCGGTGTTGGCGCACCTGCGCTACCAATTCGATCCGGCCGATAACCTGCTGGTGCGCCAGTTCGTCCACCGGCATTGGCGGGCTGACCAGTTCGAGTATGACGCAGGCGAACGGCTGAGCCGGGCCCGCCTCGGGCTTTTGCCCACCGACCCCACGTTGGCCGGTCCTGTTCTTTACGAGCGGACTTATACGTATCACTCCGGCGGCTTGGATTATTTGGTCAGTGCCAGCACCACCGCCACCAACGGGTTCGCGCCGCCGCCCTTCGCGGAGGCGTGGACCGGGCATGACGGGTTCCTCGCGCCGACGGTGGTGAACGGCTTCAACCGAGGGCCAGCCGGTCCGATGGGCTACGTGCAGCAAGCCCAGCTTTATGTGCGGGGGCCGGATGACGGCCCGCCGCAGTTCGTGGCTGCGGGCTTGACGCACAATGGCCTGAGCCAGTTGGTGCGTATCAGCCGCGCCGACGGGGTGAGCATCGAAAACTATTTCCAGCCAGACGGCCTGCGCCATGGGCGTCGAGTGACACGGGGCGGGCAGGTCTTGGACCATCGGAGCTATGTGTACGATGCGCATGACCGGTTGCTGGAGGAGTATGATCGGCGCGGCGGCAGCCCAGTGCTTCTGGCTCGGTACTATTACATGGGCAGCGACGCGCCGGTTGCAGCCGATATACTGGACCAACACACCGGGCGGTTGCGGCGGTTCTATTACATCCGGGACGTGACCCTGTCGGTGGTAGCTCTGGTGGCCGAGGACGGCACGGTGGTCGAGCGGGTCAGTTACGATCCGTTTGGCCAGCCATGGATCGAGCAACGCGATACGGCTGCGCCCGTGATGGCCAAAATCGTTCAGGCCAGCGCCGGAGCCCTGCTGGTGGCCATGTCCGAGCCGGTGGCTGCGGCGGCGGATGACCCAGGCCCGGGCACTGGAATTCTTGTGCGCACCAACGACGTCAGCCATGCCATCACGGTGTGGTCCGAAGCCAGTCAGAGCTTCATTGAGGGCACGGTGGTCTTGGAGCCGGCTCTGACCGGCTTTGCGCCCAGCTCGGTCCTGCGGTTCACGCCCTCGCAGACGGTCACGGGCACGATTGCAGTGCGCCTGAGCTCCGGAGCACTGGTGGATGAATGGGACAACCGGAACGCCGCTCAGCAGGTAAGCCTGACCCTCACCGGGTCAGTGGGCACGGTCTATTATCAGGCACCCGAGCCGTGGGACACCTCCCCGGTGCGCCTGGCGCGAAGCCAAACAGGCTCGCCGTTCTTGTTCCATGGCCAGTATTTCGACTACCACGCTGGGCTGCTGTATTTGCGGGCCCGGTTTTACGACCCCTTCTCGGGGATGTTCTTGGAGCCGGACCCGTTGGGCTACGAGGACAGCGTCAACCTCTACGCCGCTTTTGCCCAAAATCCGACCAGCCGGCGCGATCCGACGGGGCTAAGCACCAGCGGAATTTTGACGGGCATGACCCGGGAGGTGGTGAGCCGGAAATTGGGGCTGAGCGTGGCCGACCGGATGATTGTCAAAGCTAGCATCGACGACTTGGTCCGGCTGGGCCGATACAGCCACTGCTCGGACTTGTATCGCGAGGTCTTTGAGGAGGTGGCTAAGGATCCAAACCAGTTTGCCCCGGTTCTGCGCCAGCTGGTTAAAGGGCACAAAATCCGGGCGCAAGTTAAGTTTACCCCCTTCCGCGACATGCCCGCGTTCAGTGCACTGAGCTTCACCGCCCAGAAAACGCGCAACAAGTTGCGCGAGCTTAGCTTTGTGCAGGTGAAGCAGGCAAAGACCCTCACGAAAACGGCTGGGGGCCGGACCGTGGTCAAGACCGACCCGGTAGGCGGCAGCGAGATTTGGGTGCGCCTGCATGTCAACAGAAAAGGCCAACTGCTGGACACCGAGGCGGTCCGGATCGATGAATTGGGGAACCCGGTGGCCGATCCAGGGATCCGAAAAAAGTTGGTCAAGGGCATCTGGGTGGCTTGCGGCGAAATGCCGCATTTCCATAAAGAACTCATCGAGAACCCCTCTGAACTGGGCGATTACGTCACACGCGGCCTGCAAAAGCCCAATCCGAACTATGGCAAGATCGATCCGAAGACCGGCCAAATCGATACCAAGGCGACGGTTTACGACACCCCGACTACCTACAGCGATATGGGCCAACGGCTGTACACGCGGGGAGGCGTGCTCCCCGCCGATTTGGACGCTTTCTACGAGGCGAGCCACCCTTGGCTCAAATTCACCGACCCTGTTAAATTTCTCACACCGTTCTAAATTTCTCACACCGTTCCCATGAGATGCCATCGTTCATTGCCTGTGTTTTGGCTGCTGGTGGCCAGCACCGGCGGGGCAGCCGCAAGCCCAGCCAGTCCGCTTGTCACACTCGAATACCGCGTGGCGGGGGCCATGCTCCAGGTCAGTCCCGCGGCCGTGTCGGTCCCTAAAGGCATTCCCGGCTCGGTGTGGGTGTCGGTGCTGGCTGGCGGCTCGGCCACCAACGCGGTGAGTGCCCAGCTAAGTGCCGGCGCCCATGTCGAAGCTGTCCTGCGCGGCCCGGCGTTTGCCGAGCCGCGGCGGCTGGTGGGCTTGCCCAATGCAGCGCTGATGCTGCCCCCAATCAACTTGGTGGGGGATTACCAGCTTGACCAGGTGCGTTTGGTGGATTCGACCAGTGGCGCCACGCGCCTGGAAGGCATCCCGGCGCGTGTGCCGGTGCGGGTCTTTGACGAGGTGCTGATTTCGCGGGTGACCTCGCGTCCGTTGACTCTGCAGGAAATCCAAGACAAAGGCATTGTGATCGATGAGGCCAACTTCCGGGCCGTCGAGTTCGAGGTGGCCGTGGTGCTGGAGGGCAAAACCATCCCCATTACCTTCCCGGTGGTGGCGCCGCGCTTCACCGAGTCCACCGAGCTGATCCCGGCGGCGGAACTGGAGGCGCGTTTGAAGGATGCGGCAGCGCTGAACCAGCAGATCGCCCAAACGGTGGAGCTGCCCCCGGAATTCGAGACGGCGGCGCTGAACTTCCAAATCCAAGGCATCAATTTTCAGGTGGTCGATGAAAGTGGCGGCCCGCCCAACTTGGCCCTAGCCATTCCCCCTATCCCGGCGCTGATGGTGATCCCGGGTAACATCGGGTTCTTGAACCAGTTCTTCAGCGTGCAGATTTTGACCGAGAACGGTGCGCCCATCGGCTCGGGGCTCTTGGTCAGCAACATCCAGGCACGGCTCATTCTGCCGCCTGGCCCGGACCGCATTGCCAGCACCAATTATGCGCAGCCTGGCGACGATCCCCTCCGGTTCGCCCGGATAGGCCCGGACCAAATCATCCAGCCTGTGCAGCCCATTCTTAAGCCCGGGCCCGATGGCCAACGGGGCACGGCTGATGACATCGGTTGGCTCATGCCGGGCGATTCGGGCCAAGCCGAGTTCCTGGTCGAAGGCCTGCAAGAAGGCCTGCACGTGATGGACTTGGACCTGAGCGCCGACCTGCATGGGCTGGCTGCGGGGGTGGTGCGCGTTCAGGGCAAGGCCGCCGGCTCGGTGCTGGTGCGGAACCCGCGGTTTTCGTTTGCGTTTGCGCATCCGCGCACCGTCCGGGCTGGCGAACCGTATGAGGCCAGCATCACCGTGCTCAACACCGGCATCACGCCGGCCAATCTGGTGTCGGTCACGCTCAATCGCAACGCGGTCAGTGGCGCCACGTTCGAGCCTGGCCAAGAGGAGACGATCCAGTTGGGCACCATTTTGCCCGGCCAAAGCGCCACGGCCACTTACCGGTTGCGCGCGCAACGGACTGGCGCCGTCAGTTTCTCCAACCTCAGCACCAGCGAGGATAGTGTGGTGGGCCGGTTCCGATTCAGCATGGGTATCGATGAACGGGGCGTGGCACTGAGCCCGGACACCCTGGCCATGCCTGATTACGTCAACGAGCTACCCGGCCCGGTGCTGGCCGCTGCCACGCGTGTGTTGGGCCAGGCGCTCAGCGTGGCCACCGCAGCGCAGTTGCCCAGCGGCGTGCAGCGCATCCCCAAATCGGTCATCACCCGCCGGGTGCTGGAGCTGGCCGAGGCCGGCCAGCGCTTGCGCTATGGCGACGGGCTGAACCGGGTGCTGCCCGACCTGCTGCGCGATTGGCAGGGCGGTCGGTACAGCGAGGACGGCTTTGACCAGTTGCTGCGTGAGACCAACGCGGGCCAAGAATGGCGTGCGGCTCTGTTCGGCGCTATCGAGTCTGCAGACGTCTTCACGGCTACGCAGCGGCTGTTGGACCGAGCGCAGGACTTGGCTGGGCTGGGCCAGCAGTTTGTGGTGGCCAGCGCCGACCTTGGCCAACTGCGCGCGGATTTCGGTGACGGTGCGGCTACTGCCACGCTGTTGGGCAGCACCCAGCCCTATGCGCTAGTGTATGGCGGCAGTAACGGCCTGTGGGCTGTGACACCCCCACTGACCAACGCTGTGTTCGTGTGGACGTTCACCAACGGCCCCCCGAGCGCCGACATCGCGGTGCTGCTGGTGGGTGCCGACGGCCAAGCTCATCAGTACCGTTGGCAGCTTGTCGCGCCACTGCCCCAGGCGGTCTATCGGTTTGCCTTGGGTAACCCGGCCGCCGGCCTTCAGGTCGATCTGGACGGGGACGGCTCGACTGATCTGACCATGGTGCCGTCGGAGGATTGGGTGAGTGAACTGCCGCCGATGCTGCTGGCGGTCCAGCAGGACTTGACGGTGCTGGCTGGCCGACCGGCCAACCCGTGCATCGGCCCGGCCTACCGCAACTACGGCACGGTGCTGGCGGTAATGTTCTCCAAACCGGTCACTCAGGCCGGCGCAGGTGCGCCGGAGTCTTACCAGTTGGATGGGGACAACGGGGCCAACTCAGTGCAGGTGCAGCCCAGTGGCCGGGTAGCGTTGTTGAACTTGCGCAAAGGGGTCAGTGCGATTCGGCCACGGTCTCTCACGGTGACGAACATCGCCGATGCACGCGGTAACCGCCTGGCCGGTGGTGTCATGCCCGTCCGGTGCGTGTATCCGGGGCTGGACCTGCCGTTCACTGGCGGCGTGGCTGTGCGCGGTCGGGTCTTACGAGGCGATGGGTCCCCTGCAGCCGGGGTGCCGGTCACGCTCACGATGTATGACCGGGTATGGGGCCTGTGGGGCTGTACGGAATGGACCCGACGCGTCAGCCAGGTGCTCACCGATTCAGGTGGCAACTTCGAGTTCGACTTTGTCATGGCAGGCATTCCGTATTCGATTTCGGCCACCGACACCGGCGGGTTGCCGGGCGAGGCGCTGGCACTGATCATGGAAGCGACGCTGAAGGAGGGCGTCAACCGCCAGCGCATCGAGGAGCTGGCCAATTCGCCCCAGACAGCCAACACGCTACTGGGATGGATGGCGGCTGGCTCGTTGCCGGAAGCCATCGCCAAGGTCGAGGGCCTGGACCGCGCAATTGTGCGGGATTGGGTGCCGATCGGCTCCCCACGCGAAGGTCAACAGGTGCCGGTTGTGCTCCGGTTCAGGGGTCGGGCAACGGTGGTGGGCCAGGTGGTGGGTGCTGATGGCCGCACGCCTGTGCCGAACGCCGCGGTCAACCTGTTCCCCGATCCCGACTCGCGCGAGCAGGGCCGGGGTATCTTTGCAGACCAAGAAGGCCGGTTCGCCTTTTACGGTGTGCCGCTGGGTGTGTTCACGGTGGACGTCAAGACAGCCGACCAGCGGGCACGCACGGTCAATGGGTTGCTGGATACGCCCGGCCAGGTTCAGAATTTGGTGATTGCGCTACCGTCGGGTGTGGTGGCGTTCGGGACGTTGCGGGGCCGCATCTTCGAGAGTGACAACCTCACCCCGCACGGCCACGGGCGGGTCTTCATCGGTGCCTACCAAGGTGACAAGGTGACCGATGTGGTGCGGATTGTGGAGGCTGACGCGGATGGGTTCTGGCAGGCTCCCGATGTAGCCATCCGCAGCTACGACTTGGTGGCGGTGACCTTCGACGGCCAACGCAAGGGCCTGCGCCTGAGCATCACCCCGATGGCTGGTCTGGTCACCGACGTCAACATCACCCTGGAATCGGTCACCCGCGTCTTCGGTCGGGTCCAGTTCGACGACGGTCGGCCAGCGGCTAACGCGCTGGTGGCCGGCGGGGTGGCCTTGGTGCGGGCTGATGCCAACGGGAATTTCGAGCTGGAGGGTGTGCCGGTGGGTTGGCGCATCATTAGCGCCGGGTTGGAGCGCAACCCTGCTGCCGGCATTGATTTTCCGCGCCTGGGCAGCACCCACGCCCACATCGTGGCCGGTGCGGCCAACTATGTGGTCGTCAAGCTCAGAGCTGCCGGCCGGATTTTCGGCAAAGTGGTCAATGCCCAGGGCCAGCCGGTGCCCAACATCCGTGTGGCGATCCCGGTGGAGGGCGGGTTTTATTGGACCGACGCTGACGCCCAAGGCAACTACGTGTTCGAGAACCTGGGGCTGGGCCGTTACACCCTCAGTGCCCCGGCCAATGCCGTGGCGCCACAGCTTAACGAGTCGGAGCTCATCGCTCAAATCCGCTCCGGCGATGAGGACCAGATCTTGGCCGCTTTTGAAGAGGCCATTCGCGTCTTTGTGGGGGCCGAAGATCCGGTGGTCACCGGCGAGCATGAGCGGTTCCGGCCTTCAAGTTGGGGCTTCACCACCGCCCAAATCCGCTATGACAACGAGAGTGTCAATGCTGACATCCGGTTCCTGGTGCAAGGGACCGTGTCGGGCCGCGTGCTGAATCACCAAGGTGTGCCCATTGGCGCGCGCGTGCGGCTAACCGGTCTGGGCCCCAGCCCAACCGGCCAGCCGACCACCACCATCCGCGGCGAGCGCGACAGCGATCCCGCCACGGGCCAGTTTAGCTTTCCGAACCAGTTGCTGGCTGGGCCTTGGGGGCTGCAGGTAGCGTCGCCGTTCTATCCGGTTGTGCTCAGCACCAACGGGTTCACCACCGAAATCAATCCCGATGTCACCAATGTCGTCTTACAGTTCCCCGCCATCCGCGAGGTAAACGGGCGCATCGCCGGCCGCGTGGTTAACCCGGACGGCTCGCCAGCCGGTGCGGGCGTGCGGGTGAAGATCAACTTGTCCGAAGATTACGAAATCCAAACCGATACCAATGGGCTGTTCGACACGCAGATGGCGGTGCCGGCTCTGGGCCGGTCGTATGTGGTTGAGGCCTTCGATCCAGTCTCGGGCCTGCGAGGCCGCTCGGGCATCGACATGACACCCGGCATTACCAACTGGGTGGAAGTGCGTTTGCTGACCCGCAACTCGGGCATCGACGTCATCGTGTTGCGGGGCGGTGGACTACCGGCGACTAACGCCTGGGTGACGCTCAACCACGGGAGCTATCCGTTCGAACCGCCCCTGTACGAGCTGACTGATCCCAATGGGTTCGCTCACTTCGATACCCTTTGGGAGGGCAGCTACGCCGTCAGCGCCGAATACACCGAAGCAGCCACGCGCGTCGGGGCGCGCGCTGGTGTGACCCTTGGCCCCAACGTCCGCACTCAGGTCACCCTGCGACTCGGCGGCACCGGCTCAATCGAAGGTCGGTTTGTGAAGCGGGACTTTGTCACCCCGGTCTATGGAGCGCAGGTGGCCATAGGCACTTTGGGTTTTGCTACCACCGATACCAACGGCTATTTCCGATTCGACGGGGTGCCACTAGGCACCTACCGGATTGTCAGTGCCGATCCGGTCAGCGGCGCAGCGGCGACCGCCACCGCCACCTTGACTGTGCCTGACCAAGTCCAGATTGTGCACTTGATCGAGGCTGCCCGGGGCGAGATCAACGGCTTGGTCCTCGACGGGCTGGACGGTAGCCCGGTGCCGGGCGCATCTGTTCGGGCATCTTTCAGCGACGGGCTGACGCCTGCCCGCACAGTGACCACCGGCCCGGACGGGCGGTTTACCTTTGCCGGGTCGCCGGCTGGTGGGTTCAGTTTGCTGGCTACCTACACCTTGGTCCAGGCGGGTGGACTGACGGTTTCCGGACAGGCGTCAGGCGTGCTGCCCGAAACGGCCAGCAGCGTGAGCGTGAACATCCAGTTGCAACCGCTGGCGGTCTTGCCGGTGCAGGTCCTGCGCGAGGACGGCACCAATCCCGCGCCCAACACACGCGTGGCGCTGCGCAGCGGCGGGCTTTATCGTGAGCAAGACACCGGCGACACTGGCGAGCTGCAGTTCAACTACTTGCCCCTGGGTCATTACACGCTGCTGGCCGTCTCGCACCAAGGGGGTCAACTGCATAACGGCGTCGAATTTTCCTTAACCCTGAGCACCCGCGGCACGCAAGCCGTGGTGCGGGTTGTCCTGCCGGGTATCGGGCGGGTGGAGGGCGTGGTGCTGGACAGCGACGGGCTGACTCCAGTGCAGCATGCCGAGGTGCAACTGACCAGCCAGCGCGCGCCATTTGCCGGTGAGGTGCGCACCAGCTTGACCGGTCCCGATGGTCGATTTGGGTTTGACGATGTGCCGGTAGGGCCTTACCGGATAACCGCCTCAAGCCGCGCCCTGGCCGCCTCGCTCAATGAGGCCATCAGCGCCGCCGGCGAAATCGATACCCTCCAATTGCGCCTAGGTGATAGCGGCTCGATCCGCGGCACGCTGGTCCGGGCCGACGGCGTCACGGTGGTAGGCGGGGTGGACGTGCTGATCGAATTCGCCGCTCAAAGCGCCAACCCAGGCCGAGCCTCTTTCCGCACGACCGAGGACGGCGTGTTCAGGTTCGACCACGTGCCGCTGGGCGCCGTGCATGTGTCGGCTGCGGCGCCGGCGTTTGGCGGCATTATCGATTTTGATACCGCCTTGACCGTCAATGGCCAGGAACTGGACTTGGGCAATGTCCGGTTCGACGAAGACCTGCCGCAGGTGCTGCAGGTGCACCCGCCCCACACCGCGACCGAGGTGCCCATCACCACCTCGGTCGAGCTGCTGTTCAACGAAGCGCTCGATCCGCAGTCCATCCGCACCGACGGCATCTTCATTCGCGGCCCGAGCGGGACGGTAGCATCGACAGTGACGCTGCTGCCAGACAGCAACGGCGTGGCTCGCCTAGTGCGGATTACGCCCAGGGCCTCTTTGGTTAGCAAACGGACCTACGAAGTGGTCGTGCTCAGCGGCGAGCTGACCGGTGCCGGCGGCGGGGTCATCGGAGCCGGCCCGCGCGACCTGGTTGGTCGCCCGATGGCCGCGCCGTTCTTCTCGCAATTTACCACAGCCGATAATGACCCGCCGGTGCTGCTGTCGGTCTTTCCGGCTGACGGCGCGGTGCAGATCGATCCGCGCGCTGTGCCGCGCTTGAGTTTCAACGAAACGGTGCGGCCGAGCGGGTTTGTGTTCATTGTGGTTGGGCCGGATGGTTTGGTGCCGGGCACAGCCAGTGTGGGCGTCAATGGTCAGGTGCTCAGTTTTGTGCCTGCGGCTGAACTGTTGCCCAATGCCACCTACACACTGATTGCCAGCAACATCTTCGACTTGGCCGGCAACCGCGCTGCCGGCGAGCCGTTCACGGCTCGGTTCGCTACGCTGGACACGCTGGGGCCAGGCATCGCTACCTTGCAGCTAGCTAGCAACGCTGTCCCGGTAGCTGGGGCCACCGTCTGGGTCGAAGCGATCTTGGACAGCACCAACGAACCTGGCGCCAGCGTCCGATTCACACAGGACTTCAATCCAATCGGGGCCGACACCAACGCCCCGTTCCAAGTGCAGGTCCAGCTCCCCTTGGAAGGCACCACGACCATTCGGGCCATTGCCACCGACCGGTTCGGCAATGACGGTCCGGTGGCCGAGCTGGTTATCGTGGTTGAACCGCGCCAGCCGCCCACGGTCCAAATCACGCTGCTCTCACCCACCAACGGCTTGGTGCTGAGTGGTTCGGCTGTCATCGCTCAGGTCAACGCTTTGGGTCACGGCGGGCCGTTCCAGATCACGGCCATCGTGGCTGGCGCAGCCACAGGCGCCTTGGCCACTGCCACCGGAACGGTCCTGACGGTTGAGGGTTTTGTGCCCGGAACCGCCACGGCACAAGACACCGTGCTGGTACTAGCCCAAGCGACCGATCCGTTCGGCTTGTCCAGCGGCCAACAGGTTTTGACGTTGCCCATTTTCGACGCTACACCGCCCGCGTTGGCGATACTGAGCCCGGCCAACGAAGCGGATCTGCCGCCGGACCAACCGCTGGCCCTGGAACTGAGGGTGTCGGACAACAGCTCGAATGTGGCGTTGGAGGTCGTCATCACCGGTAGCCTTCAAGCTACCCAACGCGTAAGCCTCACGCTGGTGCCCAACGCGCCGACGACCAACTTCGTGACCATACCCTTGACTGACGCGCCCACCAACGGCGGCCCGATCTGGGCCACAGTCACCGGTAGCGACGCGGACACCAACCGCACCCAACTGACGCGACGGTTCTGGCTGCCCGGCACGGTCGGGCCCAGCATTGCCGTGCTGCGGATCGCCAACAACGTGCCGCCCTTGGCCGGGTCAGTTGTGCCGATCGAAGCGCTGCTGGCCACAAGCGAGCCAGGTGCGGTGGTGCGGTTCACTCAAGACGGGACGCCCTTGGGCACGGCGACCAACCCGCCTTACCGCGTGCAGGTGACGTTGCCGATGAGCGGCGACACCGTCATTGCCGCCGTGGCCTCCGACCCGTTCGGTCACGACGGGCCGATGGCTGAACTGCGGATTACGGTCCGCACCAACCGGCTGCCTACTATCGAGTTTGTGCGCGTGTCGCCCGCAACCGGCCCGGTACCGAGCGGGTCGGCTGTGGTGGTAGATGTGGTTGCGTCGGGCGTCAGCGACCTATTCCATATCACTGCGCAAGTAGGCGGCGCTGCCACCGGCCCACGGTTCAGTACCGATGGGGTCACACTTCGTGTGCAGGGTTGGGTGCCGGCTAGCGCGCTTGCGGGCCAGGAAGTGCTCGTCAGCGCCGAGGCCATCGACGGGCTCGGCCAGTCCAGCGGCACCCAAGTGTTGCGCTTGCCGGTGAGCGACGGCACGGCGCCGAGCGTGACGATTTCCAGCCCACCGAACAATGCGCAACTGGTGCCCGGCCAGCCGCTGAATATCAGCACCGTGTTGGCCGACAACAGCTCGAATCTGACCGTGACCGTCACGATCACTGGCGGCGTCACTAGCACTCAGACGGTTAATCTACAACTGACCCCCAACACGCCAGCGCCCTACACGTTTATCGTCCCCTTACCCGACGCGCCGACCAACGGCAGTCCGGTGTGGGCCACGGTGCTCGCGGCTGACGTGGCCGGCAACACCAATTCAGCCACGCGATTGTTGTGGTTGCCGGGCACCGAAACCACGGTCACCTGGCATCGCCAAGCCCTGGGCCAAACCTTCACGTGCACCAACACCGGCCGGCGCTACTCATGGCCGAACAATAACAGCTGGAGCCAGTCAGCTCGGTTCGGCGACCCGTGTTCGGACGGCAGCCTGGTCATGGTCGAGCCCAGCAACTGGAGCACGACAAACTGTCCCAACTCGAACACGCTCGACGTGGTACTGGGTAGTTTAGGAGGTGCGCCTGTGACCCTGGACCTGAACGTCTTCGTTCACAGCGTCACCATCCAGCCTGATGGCGGCTTGAACATGAACAGTGGTACGGAACTGCGGGCAGTGAACTTCGAGTTCCAGGGCGACGGCACCATCACCGTGGGCAGTTGCTGTGCACCACCGCGCTTGGTGCTGGATGGGGGCACCATGGCCAAGTCAGGTGGAGCCGGTCTGTTCACGTTCAACAGCCCCATCGTGCTTCAGAGCGAGGGCGGCACCTTCTGGGTCGAGGCAGGCACCTTGGCGTTGCCGGGCAATGGCAGTTCCTACCGGACCGGCGCCTTTTATGTGGCCTCGAACGCGACGCTGGTACTGATGCCCAGCGGCCAAAGTGCAACTTTCGCCGGCACGTTCACCGGCTCGGGCCAGGGCACCGTGTTGCTCCAACGCGGCACCTTGGTCTCAGGCGCAGGCGGACTCACCTTCGATCTGCCCGAGCCGTTGTTCCAATGGACCAGCGGCCTACTGGCCGCGGACAACCCCCTGACCAACGCCGGCACCCTAACGGTGGTGGGCACTGAGGAAGTCAGCCTACGCGGTCGCTTCCACAACGCTGGCTTGCTCCGTCATGTCAGCACTGGCCGCTTGGGTCTGCAGCAGGGGGCGCGCCTGGTCAACCTCCCCTCCGGCACCTGCCACCTGGAAACGGATGCCGCGATTGCTCAGATCACTTGCTGCGAGCTGGCCAGCTTCGAGAACTACGGCAACCTTCGTAAAGCCGGTGGCAGTAGCAACTGTGTTATCTCAGTCCTCTTTAACAACCAAGGCGGCCTGGTGGAGGTGCAAACCGGCACGCTTACACTGGCCAACAACGGCACCAGCTCCAACGGCACCTTCCAGGTGGCTGCCGGAGCGGTGCTGGATGTCACGGGCGGCCAACAACCCACCTGGGCTGGACTGATGCAAGGCAGTGGCGCCGGCACCGTGCGGCTGGGTAGCGGCCGGTTGGTGGCCAGCCCCGGCGTCACGTTGGATTTCGAGGGTGAGCTGTTTCAATGGACCGGTGGCACCTTGGCTGGTTGGGTGACCAACCGCAACGTCATGGTCTTGTCTGGCACGGGAGATCGGGTGGTCAATGGTGGACTGGAGAACCTGGGTGTGGTGCGGCATACCGGCACCGGTCGGCTGGGCTTAGACTCAGGCGCAGAGTTCCGGAATCTGGCAGGTGCCATTTACGACTTCCAGGACGACGGGCAGATATATGTCGCGGGCTGCTGTGTTCCGCCCACTTTCCTGAACCAAGGCTTGGTGCGTAAGAGTGGCGGGACCAATCAAGCCCGGATTAACGACGTGCGGTTCAACAATGTGGGTGGGGCAATTCAGGTGGAGGCTGGGCGGTTGGTGTTGGCCAACGATGGCAGCAGCACCGATGCGACCATTGAAGTGGCTCCGGGGGCTGTGTTGGACTTAACTGGGGGCCGTTTGCCCAGTTGGGCGGGGCGGCTGGTGGGCAGAGGCGGTGGTCGGATCGAGTTGAACAATGGGGTTTTGGGAGCTGTGGGTCTGACGGTGGACTGTGAGTTAGGGTTATTCCACTGGGGTGGTGGCACGATTCGGGGCACCCTGACCAACGCTGGGGTGATGGCGTTGTCGGGCAGTGGGGATGGGCTGTTGGAGGGCAGGTTTGTGAATGAGGGGACGTTCCGGCAGACCGGCTCCGGGCGGTTGGGGCTGGCCTCGGGTGCCGGTTGGGTGAATATGGATTCGGGGGTGTATTGGTTGGGATCGGACGCGGGCATTTACGTGGCGTCGTGTTGCATAGAGCCGGTGTTAGAAAACCGAGGTCGGTTTGTGAAGGCGGCTGGGGACGGGAATTCTCTGATTACGGTGCTGTTCAACAATCTGGGTGGGCGGGTGGAGGTTGAGGCTGGGCGGTTGACATTGGCCAACAACGGCACCAGCTCCAACGGCACTTTCCAGGTGGCCGCCGGGGCGGTGCTGGACCTGACTGGCGGTCGGAGCCCAAGTTGGCGCGGGCGCCTGACAGGCACCGGCGCCGGGTGGATCGAGCTGACGGGCGGAACAGTTTGGGCCACAGACTTCACACTGGACTGCGCGCCGGGACTGTTCCAATGGATCGGCGGAGTCCTGCGCGGCACGGTCACCAACGCAGGCGACCTGACCTTCTCAGGCGCCAACAACGGCGAACTCATGGGCAGCCTGTTTAACGCCGGCCTGGTGCGGCACACCGGCAGTGCGCCGCTGCGCCTGGCTTCAGGCGCCCGGCTCTGGAACCTGCCCGGCGCGGAGTATCGGCTCGAACACAGCGGCGGCTTCATCCAAAGCTCTTGCTGCCAGGTTCCCGTGGTCGAGAACGCTGGCCTACTGCGCAAGACCGGCTCGACCAATGCGACTATCGCGGTCCAGTTCAACAATACCGGAGGGTCCATTGCGCTGGAGGGCGGCACCCTGTCGTTGAGTTATGGCAACTTCGCTCAGGGCGGCGGAAGGCTGATCGTCAGTGTGGGCGGCCGTGATCCGGGTCAATCGGGTCGGCTGGTGGTTAGTGGCAGCGCCAGCTTGAACGGGCCGCTGACGGTGCTGTTGACCAACCAGTTCAGGCCGGAGGCAGGCGACCAGTTCGAGATCTTACGTTGTGCCAGTCTCACTGGCGCGTTTACGGCATTGGATTTGCCGCCCGGGTTTGCGGTGGATTACTCCGGCTCAGCCGTGGTGCTGGTGGTCACCAATACCACCGCGCCCGCGCCGCTGCTAACCGCACAGAGGCTGGCGGTGGACCGCGCCGGGTTCAGTTTCCAAAGCATCAGTGGCCGCGAGTATGTGTTGGAGCGCAACGACGATTTAAGGTCCGGCAATTGGGTGTATGTGACCAACTTCACCGGCAACGGCGCGGTCCTGCGAGTCGAGCTACCCATCGAACCTGTTCCACAACGATTCTTCCGGCTGCGCTGAGCCGCCAGGTTTGAGCCCGCGTGCGATCCAGCCCGAGAACCCGGCGAAGGGTCTTTGCCCAAGCCCATCTGCGACCAAACCCAAGACTACTTGCTCGGGGGTAGGTTGGTCAGCACCTCCACCGCAGGCACCGGCACAA
>Ga0078972_1006877_pt1 | contig 26240 bp, 26 predicted proteins | sample YelNatPaOPGAMG01_FD_67568 | JGI IMG/M metagenome (GOLD analysis project Ga0078972, IMG submission 67568) | Hot spring thermophilic microbial communities from Obsidian Pool, Yellowstone National Park, USA - OP-RAMG-01 (SPADES assembly) (version 2) | ecosystem: Environmental > Aquatic > Thermal...
GCGCAGTAGCCCTCCGTATCATTTGCTGTCTGGGCCAGGCGGTCAAGCCGCTGGGCAGTGGTGCAGTGGGCTGGGGAGTGCTGTCCCGGCACGGCGGACAAACAACGGGGTAAGTGGGCGCATGTCCGAATAGTGAAAGCAGGGCCAGTTGCAGCTTCCAATGGGCCTCTCCAACCCATTTTCAAGCCGCCAGCATCAAGTGGTTCACTGTGACGAAATATCCGGGCTAGGCGTGCAGGCTGCGAGGAGAAACGGGCGAGCGGGTTCTTGCGCGGCTTGTGGCTTGGCAGCGCAGGTGCTAAAACGAGTTGCGCAGATGCACTGGTATCAAATCGATGCGGCAAGAGGTTAATGGCATCGGTTGGGCTGAGCGTGGGCGGCAGTTGGCTGGGCGTGGTCTTGTGACATCATGGCCGATTTGAGAGTGATAGACCGACATCGACCAAACCACGAGTTTACTTGGCCGACAATCATCGCTTGGGGCAAGCCGTGGTTGTTGCGAGCGGCGGTTGGACTGGCGGTGGCCAGCTTGGAGCTGTCCAGTTGGGGTGCGGATCGGCTGAATGTGTTGTTCTTGTTTGCTGACGACATGCGCCCCGACACCATTGCAGCCCATGGCAACCGCTACATCCGCACGCCCAATCTGGACCGGCTGGTGCATTCGGGCTTCAGCTTTCACGCCAACTATATCTTCGGCGGTAACAGCGGCGCGGTGTGTGTACCCAGCCGCGCAATGCTCATGACGGGTAAATGCTGGTTTCACGTGAACACCGCTTCGCTCAAAGGCGCCACCCTGCTGCCTGAATGGCTCGGGCAACACGGTTACGTGACGTTTGCCACCGGCAAATGGCATAACAGTGAGCCAGCGTTTTTGCGCAGCTTTCAACAGGGCAAAAACATCATGTTTGGCGGCATGGCTGATCACACCAAGGTGCCGGTGCGTGATCTGGGACCGGACGGCACCCTGAGTGCTGAGCGGGTCGGGGAGCGGTTTTCCAGCGAACTGTTTGCCGATGCGGCGATTGAATTTTTGCGGTCGCATGACCGGCACAAACCGTTCTTTGCGTATGTGGCGTTCACCGCGCCGCATGACCCTCGGCAAGCACCACCGGGTTACATGGAGCCCTATTATCGGCGCCGACCCCCTGTGCCGCCGAATTTCAGGCCGCAGTTTTTCCTCGACCCACGCGTCTTGCAGGCTGAGCGCGATGAAAGTCTGGCGCCCTGGCCGCGCACCGAAGCGGTTATCCGCGATCAATTAGCCGAATACTACGGGCTGATTACGCACTTGGATGAGCAGATTGGGCGCATCCTGACGGCGCTGAAGCAGTTGGGCTATGCAGACAACACCTTGGTGATTTTTACGGCAGACAACGGCTTGGCGCTGGGCAGTCACGGGCTGCTGGGCAAACAAAACCTGTTCGAACACAGCATGCGTGTGCCGTTGATCATGGCTGGGCCTGGAATTCCGGCGGGCCGATCCACGCGCGCGTTCACCTACCTGCTGGACCTGTTTCCCACGCTGTGTGACGTGCTGGGAATCGAGCCGCCCCCGGGTCTAGAGGGCGAAAGCCTGCGCCCGCTGTGGGAAGGCAGACGGAAGCACGTGCGCGAGTCAGTGTTTTTGGCCTACCGGGACTCGATTCGAGCGGTGCGCGATGAGCGATGGAAACTGATCGCCTATCCCCAGATTGGCCATCTCCAGTTGTTCGATCTGCGTGCCGACCCTCATGAGACTCGAAACTTGGTGGACCAGCGCAGAGCCACCCCGCACTTGGCGCGGCTCCAAGACATCATGGCACAATGGCAAGCCAAGGTCGGCGATACTGTGCCGCTGCCGAAAACCAACCAGCCACCGCCACCCTTGGACCTGACCGGTCGAGCCCGCAAGCCGGATCGGTGGCAACCGGATTGGATCGTGGAGAAATACTTCGGCGGCAGCCGCTAAAGCAGGCCGGCGGCGGCCATGCACGCGCGGGCGCCCGGAATTGGAACGAATCTGGCTGAACCTGCCAGGTTAGGGTGCCGATGTGACTAGTAGGGTGCAGAACCTTGACAACAGAGCCCGGCTGAATCCGGTGCAGCCGGTGCTGAGCATCATCGTGCTGGTAGGCGGGCTGAGCCTGGCTGAGCCCACTTGGGCTGCCTACCTGCAGGTGGTCGGCCCCAGTCCAATTCGGATTCAACTAGAGGCAAAGCTGGGCCAGTTACCCTTACCGCTCCCGACCCCGGCGCCGGTGCCGGAGCCGAGCGTGGAAACCAACAGCGCGGTGCTGAGTTTAATCAGCAACGCTGTGGCCAGCAGCTCCGGAGCGGTGAGCTGGACAGCGCGGGCCAGCCCGCCGGAGCCCGTCGGGCGCGCTGAGTTGGAGCAGGTTAGCCCCGTGGAATCGGAGACCGAACCCGGGCGGCCTGTGGTGACACCGCAGATGCTGGTGCCATTCTTCGAGCACCGGGTGGTTCGGCAGGATGGCAAAGAGACGGGCCTGATCGCGCCGTTACCGTTTGTTCCACCCCGCAGCAGCACTGGCTCGTCCAGCCGCGCGGTGCTGCGCAACGATTGAGCCTGAAAGCTGCAGGTGCCATGGACCGCTTAGCTTCGACAACCGGGCTGCTGGAACTGGTGCGCTGTGGTATGAACGCCCTCATTTGCGCTGCGGCTTTCTGGTGCTTGCCAGCCCAGCCAGCCCAGACCAGCCCAGCGCCAGCGCCGGCCCGTCCGGCCGCGACCAACGCTGCCGAACGCGCCCCAAGTGGGGAAGTCCCCAACCCAGCGCTGCGTCAGACGGCGTATTTGATCACCAACAGTTTGGTGCACGTCACGGCGCATGACCCTGAGCCAGAGCTCAGTTCGACCGACCCGTATGAGATGTTACTGAACGTGGGCCGACAACAGCGCGCGCAGAAGAACTTCACACTGGCCAAGCGCAACTTTGTGGCGTTGCTGCAAGGGCCCGGCCCGGACCAGTTGAAACGGGCGGCGCTGCTGGAGCTGGCCACCATGGCGCAGGAACAAAACGAGTTGGCCAAGGCCCAGCAACTGTACGCGCAGTATCTGCGGCGCTGGCCGGATGACCCCAGCGTGCCGGAGGTGTATCTGCGTCAGGGGCTGCTGTTTCGGCAGATGGGCGCACCGGTGATGGCGCTGGCTAAGTTTTACGCAGTGATGAGCAGCGCTTTGACTCTCAAGACCGGCAACGTCGATTACTACCAAAAACTGGTCTTACACGCCCAAGCTGAGATTGCCGAGACGCACTATTTGCAAGGCAACTACAAGGAAGCCGCCCAGTTTTACCGGCGCCTGCTGAAGCTGGAGGCTCCCAGCCTCAATCGAGCCGCGGTTCAGCTCAAGCTGATCCGATCCTTAGCTGCCCTGAGCCACCATGCGGAAGTGATCGCCGAGGCACAGGATTACCTGCAGCGGTATCCGCGCGCTGAGGCCCAGGCGGAAGTGCGGTTTCTGCTGGCGCAAGCGCTGAAACAGTCCGGGCGGAAGGCGGAGGCGCTGAAGCAGGTGTTGCTGTTGTTGGAGACTCAACTGGCCAGCGCGGATCAGGCGCACAGTGAGTGGAGCTACTGGCAGCGCCGGACCGGCAACGAGATCGGCAACCAACTTTACGAAGAGGGCGATTACCTCAATGCCCTCACGGTGTATGGCGCGCTGGCGGCGTTGGACTCTTCGCCGGCGTGGCAGTGGCCGGTCTGGTATCAGATGGGCCTAATCTACGAACGACTCGGCCAGCCGCAAAAGGCTGCCGAGCTCTACAGCCAAATTTTGGCGCGGCGCAATGAGCTCAAGACCGCCACCAGTCCCTCGCTGGGCACGGTGCTGGACATGGCCCGCTGGCGCAAGGAACTGCTGGAGTGGCAGAACCGGGCTAGCCCAACCCTCAGCACCAATTGGCCCAGCACCGCCCAACTGGGCAGCCCATGACAGACCTGGCCGCCCTTCGCGCTGCGCTGCAGCTTCAGTGGGCGTTGGGCCAAGAGATTCTTGCCTTGGTCCAGCGCGAGCACTTGGCCTTGACCGAGCCAGGCCAGCGGAGCGGCTCAGCCTTCGAGTTTTTTCGGCAACGGTTGCATTTGTTGCCCCGGCTAGAGGAGGCTGTAGCGGCGCTGCGCCGTCATCGGGCTGCCTGGCAACAGCTCAGCCCGGCGCTACGGCGGTCCGATCCTGAAATTGGCGCTCTACTCCGGGCAAACGAAGACCTGATCTTCCGCATTCTGTTGTTGGATCGGGAAAATCAGCAACTGCGGCTGCGGCACGGTCTGCTGACAGTCCGGGCTGAAAGTCATCCGCACTCGAATCGATCGACTTCCGGCCAGTTCTCGGCGCTGGCCTGAGCGAGGCGGCGGCGGCTCTGTGCACAAGCTGAGGCTGTGCACGGCGATCGGTCCGTCGATGCATGGAGCCTGCGGCAGCAATTGAACAGGCTGCAGCAGTTCTTGCCGCAGGGCACCAGTTGCCTTCAATGCCAGCATCACGCTACGCCACCGGACTGTCTCAAAACAGGACAGGCTGGTATGCGCTCTAGACACGTCCAGCCCGACGTGTGCCAGCGGGCCAGAGCGGCGCATCAGGTGTAGCCCAGCGGAGCGGTGAGCTGTCGAACCCACGCGATGCACGAGGCGGCCAGCCAACAAGGTGGCTGAGCTGTTCGATGCGTCGAAGCTTGCCGCTCAAGGTGGAAACAATTGCCGTCAAGCGCAGCGGTGCGACAGAAAACTCTCGAACACCCGCCCGATTTTCCTGCCTGGCATATCCACTGCTAAAAACCTGCCGATGCGCCGGCAGAACACAACCACAGCAGACCAATGATTAGCGCCCTGTTCAACCAGACTACGTATGTGGCAGCCAAGAAGATGCTGGATGCCACCGTGCTCCGGCACCAGGCCATTGCCAGCAACCTGGCGAACTTGGAGACACCCGGCTACCGCCGCATCGATTTGGCGCCGTCATTTCAAGCGCACCTGCAGCAGGCGCTGGCAGCCGGTGATACGCACCGGTTGGCCCGGCTGCAGCCGAGGTTGCAGGTGGATCCGGCTGCGACGCTCGGCACGCGAGACGGTAACACCGTGTCGCTGGAGAGCGAGCTGACCCAGTTGCAAGAGAACCTCATTGCGCACGCGCTGGAGACCCAACTGATCAGCAGCACACTGTTGCGGCTACGGCTGGCCATTACCGGCCGACCATTCTGAGATAGGTATGGTAGAGCTATTGCCTGGAGTCCAAAGCACGGCATCGGCCCTGACCGCCGAGCGGATTCGCATGGACGTCATTGCGCAAAACATTGCCAACATCAACACCACCCGCGGTCTGGACGGCAAACCGTATCAGCGCCAACGCGTGGTGTTCCAGACCATCCTGAACCAGCGGTTGGCTGCGGATCCAGGTGCGACGCCGCAGCCGGTCCGGGTGGCTCGCATCGAGCCTGATCCGCGCCCCCCCAAGCTGGTGTATGATCCAGGCCATCCTGATGCCAACGCGGAAGGTTTTGTGGCGTTCCCTGACATCAATTTGCATCAGGAGATGGTGGACCTGATTGCGGCGTCGCGGGCGTTTGAGGCCAATCTAGCGGTGCTGAAGAACGCCAGGAGCATGGCCCTGCAAACCTTGTCCATTGGCAAACGCACCTAACGCATCATGACCGTATCGAGTGTGATACCGCCATTGACTCTCCGGCTTGCGCCTGAGGGTGGTGCGGCCCCGGTGCGGCCTGAACCTGCGTTGTCGGGTGGGCCGACGGAGCCGTTGCGTGACGTGGTGCCATCGTTTGTGCCCAAGCCGTTACCTGGGGCGGCGCCTGCCAGCGAGCCGTTCGAGTCGGTGCTGGACCGATTGGTGGGGGAAGTTCAAGCGCGGCAAACCGCAGCCCAGGAAGCGGTCCAGGGCTTGCTCAGCGGTCAGGGCGTGCCCTTGCACCAGGCAATGATTGCGCTGGAAGAGGCCCAAGTGTCGTTCCAGCTCATGGTCGAGGTGCGCAATCGGTTACTGGAAGCGTATCAGGAACTGATGCGCATGCAGGTGTAAGCTCGCCTATGCGGCTCCTCCACAGCAGCGTTTCGGGCTCGTGCCTTGGGTTGAACAACAAGTTGACTGGGCCGGCCACCGCCAGTGGGCCCTCGGCTTTGCGGTAGCATGAAGGCGTTGTCCCAACTAGCCAGCCAACTTCAGGCCATCTGGAAACAGCTCGGGCTGAACCAGAAGGTCAGCGTGGTGGTGGCGGCTGTGGCGGTGCTCGGGGCGCTGGGGGCGTTGGTGGTGTGGTCCAGCCGGGTCGAGTATGGGCTGTTGTATGGGCGGCTAGATGAGGCTGAAGCAGCCAAGGTGGTTGCTGTGCTTGAAGAACTGAAAATCCCGCACAAGGTCGGCCAGGGCGGCACAGCGCTCTATGTGCCCAAAGACAAGGTGCATGCCGCGCGGATGGCATTGGCGGCACGCGGCCTGCCTCGAGGCGAAGGCGGCGTTGGCTTCGAGATTTTCGACAAACCGAATTTCGGCCTCTCGGACTTTGTGCAGCGGGCCAATTACCTGCGGGCCTTGCAGGGCGAGTTGGCGCGCACCATCAGCCAGTTGGATGAGGTGGAGGCGGCCCGGGTGATGATTGTGTTGCCTGAGAACCGGTTGCTGATGGACAATTCCAAGCGGCCCACCGCGTCGGTATTTGTTCGGGTCAAAGGCAACACCCAACTGCAGCCCTCGGCAGTCAATGCTATCCGGTTTTTGGTGGCCAACGCAGTGGAAGGCTTAACCCCAAACAATGTCACCGTGGTGGATAACCGCGGGCATGTGTTGTCCGAAACTGGCGATGCCGAGTCGGTGGCGGGCTTGACTGCAGGCCAGTTGGCTGCCCGGCGGAATCTCGAGCAATACTTGGCCAAGAAAGCCGAAGGGATGCTGGAGGCGGTGCTTGGGCCGGGGCAGGCGGTGGTGCGGGTATCAGCCGAAATCAATTTCGACACCCTGACGCGGGTCGAGGAGAAGTTCGATCCCGACAGCCAGGTCGCCCGGCTGACCACCGTTAACGATGAGAATACCGACACCACCAGCGCCACCGGAGCCGGGGGTGTGCCGGGCGTCATGGTCAATACCGGGGCGGAGACAAACAGCTCAGGCGCAAGCCCGGTGACCACCACCCGCACCAAGAAAAAGACCACCGATACCCAATACGAAATCAACAAGACCGTCAGCAACTTCACCCAACTGGCGGGCGGCATCAAACGCCTCAGCGCCGCCGTGTTTGTAGCCACACGCTACGAGGGCACCGGGCCAAACCGCAAACCGGTGCCCCGCTCGGCTGAAGAGTTGGAGAAGCTCCGGCGCATCGTGCAAAGTGCCTTGGGCATTCAGACTGGCGATCCCACCCGTAAAGACGAGATCACGCTGGAGGAAATGCCGTTTAACGACCAGCTCGGTGAGATGCCGCAGGAGTTGGGGCCGGTCGTCCACAAACAAGTTTGGCTGACCCACCTGCAAAGCTGGCTGTTCCCAGCTCTTGGGGTGGCGGTGGTAGCCGTGTTTCTGCGGCTGCTGATGCGCACGCCCGAGACGCCCTTGGCCTTACCGGTAGGCCAAAGCCGGCGTCTCACCCATACAGCCGGAGGCAACGGAGGCGGCACGCTCGATACGCTGGACACGCTGCAGCCGGAGGCCGGTCGGCCCCTTGCGGCACTGCGCGGTACGGCTCCGGACATTGTCACGGTCGAGACGCTCAACCGGCTGGTGCGCGAAAACCCGGTCAGTGTCTCGCAAGCCATTCAACAGTGGTTAAACCGGACCTCACCCACTGCATCGGACCATGGCCACAGTCGCTGATTTGTCGGCCCCCAGCGCACCGCTGGAGGTCAGCAAGATGACCAAGCTGCAGAAACTGGCAGCGCTGCTGATCATTCTGGGGCCGGAAAGTGCCTCGGCCATCCTGCGCACGCTCGACCCGCAAGCGTTGGAAGCCGTGTCCGTCGAGATGGCTCGGCTGCCCATGATCACTCAAGAAATGCGCCAGGCCATCCTGGCTGAGATTTCGGAGGTGGCACTGGCCGCCAGCACAGCCGTGCCGGGTGGGATGTCCTTTGCCCAGACGGTGCTGGAAAAGGCGTTGGGCAACCCGCAAGCCAGCGAGTTGCTGGACCGAGTGGCTCACGCGCACGGCCCGCCACCGGCCATGCAACGGATTGTGCGGATGGAACCGCGGCAGTTGGTGAATCTATTGCGCGATGAACACCCGCAAACTATTGCGCTGGTGGCCAGTTACCTGAGCCCGAACCGCGCCTCGGAACTGCTGAGTCTGCTGCGCCCGGAGTTGCGCGATCAAGTCATCGAACGGCTCGCGACCCTGGCCCCGGTGCCGGTGGAGGTGGTCGAGACGGTAGCGGAGGTCTTGAACCGTCAAGTGCAGGGCAAAACCCTGCGCGGCTTGACCCAGACCGGCGGGGTCAAAACCGCAGCCGATGTCCTCAACGCCCTGGCGGCGCAGGACAAGAATCTAGGTAAAGCCATTTTGGCCGCGTTGGAGGAGCGCAACGCTGAGCTGGGCCAGGCCATTCGGCAGAAGATGTTCACCTTTGCCGACCTGATTCAGTTGGATGTGGCCTCGCTGCAAAAGATCATGCGCGAAATCGACATGCGCGACCTGGCCTTGGCGTTGAAGAAAGCCGATCCGGCCCTGAAAACCAAGTTGCTCAGTGCCATCTCGAAACGTGCCGCCGAGACGGTGACCGAAGAGATGAGCTTCCTGGGCTCGGTGAAGCTCAAAGAGATCGAGGCCGCGCAGATGCGGATTGTCGAGGTGGTCCGGCGCCTGGAAAACGACGGCGAGATCGAGCTAGAGGCCAGCCCTGGCAACAGCCTGGTGACATGAGCGCGCGCCAGTCCAGCCTCAGTTTCAACCAGCCCCTGCGCCAGGTGCATCTGCGGGCGGCAGTCCCAGTGCCCGCAGCTCCAGCTCAAGACCTCCAGGCTATCGAACAGGCCGCCTACCAGCGGGGCCGACACGATGCCGAGGCTGCCTTGCGCCAGCAACTGCTTCAGCAGCGGGCTGAGTTCGAGGCGCTCGAAAAAGGTGTGTTGGACGCGTTACGTGGAGCCGTCTCCCAAGTGATCCGCGACACCGAACAAGCCCTCACGCTGCTGGCTTTGGAAGCTGCTCAGCGGCTGGTGGCTGGCTTGCCGGTATCGGTCCAGATGGTGGAAGCGGCTGTGCGGGAAGCGCTTGCCCAGGCCCAAGAGACCGCCGAATTGCACCTTTACCTGCACCCGGAGGATTTGGAACTGCTGCGGCGCGCCGACTCCGCTCTGCTCCGTCCAACCGAGCCGGGCGCTCGGCTTCACCTGCATCCCAGCCCCGAAATCACCCGCGGCGGCTGCTTGGTTCGGACGCGCTTTGGCATCATTGACAGCCAGCGCGAGACCAAGATCGAGCTGCTCAAGAAAGCCGTGTTGGCATGAGCCCCTCGCTCCAACCACCAACCGCATGCACCCGCCGACTTGAGCATGTGCTGGCTCGAGTCCGCCAGGCGCCCGTGTGGGCTAGCCGGGGCCGGGTGGTGCAGTTGACCGGGCTGGTGATCGAGTCGGAAGGACCGCCTGCGGCGGTAGGCGAGGTTTGCCGCATCGAGTCGGCACGGCCACCCGGCAGCATGTTGGCTGAGGTGGTCGGGTTCCGCGATCATCACCTGTTGCTGATGCCCTTGGGCGAACTGCACGGGTTGCACCCAGGGGCTGAAGTCACGGCGCTGGGTGAGCCGCTGCAGGTGCCTGTGGGCGAGGCGATGCTGGGGCGCGTGCTGGACGGGTTGGGGCGGCCGTTGGACGGGTTGGGGCCGTTGAGCGGCACGCAGAAGGTCAGTATCCACGTGCCACCGCCACATCCACTGCGGCGTCAACGCATCCGGCACGTCTTCGAGACGGGCATCAAAGCGCTGGACACGTTCCTGCCCTGCGGCCAGGGCCAGCGCTTGGGCATCTTTGCCGGCAGCGGCGTGGGCAAATCGACCTTGCTGGGCATGATCGCCCGCCATGCCCGCGCGGATCTGAACGTGATTGCGTTGATCGGCGAGCGGGGCCGTGAGGTGCGTGAGTTCTTGGAAAAGGACCTAGGTGAAGCGGGCCGGCGCAAGTCCATTGTGGTGGTGGCCACGTCTGACCAACCGGCCTTAGTGCGAAAAAAAGGCGCGTTCCTGGCCATGGCTTTGGCCGAGCATTTCCGCGATGCCGGAGCCAACGTGCTGCTGCTGATGGACTCGGTGACCCGATTTGCCACGGCGCAGCGCGAGATTGGTTTGGCCATTGGCGAACCGCCGGCCACCCGGGGCTACACGCCCTCGGTGTTTTCGTTGCTGCCGCAATTGCTAGAACGCGCCGGCACCAGCGACCGCGGCTCGATCACCGGCTTGTTTGCCGTGCTGGTCGAGCAGGACGATCTGGATGACCCCATTGCCGATGCGGTCCGATCGATCTTGGACGGGCACATCGTGTTGAGCCGGGATTTGGCTGTGCAGAATCATTATCCAGCCATCGATGTGCTGGCCAGCGTGAGCCGGCTGGAACGGGATTTATTAACGCCAGAGCAGTTGGACTTGGTGGGCCGCGCCCGAGAAGCGCTGGCGCTTTACCGCAAGAACCAAGACCTCATCAGCATCGGCGCTTATCCGGCTGGGAGCCATCCGGCTATCGACCGGGCCATTGTGTTGCAGGAGAGCCTTTCCCAGTTCCTCCGCCAGCCTGTCGGCCAGGGCGTGCCGGCTGCTGAGAGCTGGCAGTTACTGGCCCAGGCCATGGCGGTGGCTGACAAACCCAAGGCTGCACCGGCTGCCAAACCATGAAGCCGTTCAAGTTCACCTTGCAAGCCGTCCAGACTGTGCGTCGGCGCGATGAACAGCGCGCCCTGGACGCTTACCTGGTTGCCCTCCGCCAGCTTGAAGCTGCCAAGAACCGGGTTCAAGAGCTGGACCGGCAGCTTGAGGCGGCCTGGGCAGCTTTTCGGGCCGCGGTGCTGGACCCGGCAGCGGCTGCGGCTGATTTAGCGCGCCTGCACGAGTACTGTGACCGGCTGTTACGGCAACGGCGCGAGGCGGATGGCGCCCTTAAAGCCGCACGCGCCGGCGCCACCCGCACGTTTGCGCGCTACCTGGCGGCGCACCTAGCCTGCTTGGCTGTGCAAGAGTGCTACGTGCGCCAACACCGCGCGTATCGGCGTCAGACCCAACGACTCGAACAAAAAGCTCTGGACGATCTGGCCCAACGCAGTCGCCGCCTGATCCAAGCACTGCGCCAGGGCCAGGGCACTTTCTGGAACTAAAATGAAGCGTTTTTTCCAATCGAGCTTGGCCGCAGTGCTGTTGGGTGGGCTGCTGTATCTGGGTGTGACGACGGCCCTGGTGTTACGCGTAGCGCTGGTGAGCGCCAGCCCGCCCAAGGCACCTGCCTCCTATAAGGTGTCCGGACCGGCCTGGGATTTTGTCAATCCGGAGCTGGACCGATTAGTAGCCGAGTTGCGCGAGCAGAAGGCCGCACTCCAGAAACGCGAGGAACAACTCAACGAGTTGGCCGCGCGCTTGGAGGCTGAACGGGCGGAATTGAACATCATCACCCAGGCCGTGTATCGCGTCCGCGACGAGTTCGATAAGAAACTGGTCCAGGTGCGCGAAGAGGAAGTGGCCAACCTCAAGCGCTTGGCCAAGATGTACGCCAGCATGTCGCCGGAAGGCGCAGCCAACATTCTCAAGCAAATGGAAGACGAGCAGGCGCTCAAATTCATGGTCTTCATGCGGGACGCCGAGGCCGGGCCGATTCTGGAGGCGTTGGCGCGGCTCAGTGAGGCAGATGCCAAACGCGCGGCGGCCTTGTCGGATCGGTTGCGCACCACCACTTACCGCAACGCGTTGCCCAAAACGCAGTAACGGCGCCCTCGGTCACGGTTATGCGTGCCCCTGCCCCAGTGCTAGCTACTGTGTCGCTGCTGCCCGCTGAGCCGCAGACGCACCTGGCCAGTGAAGTGGCCAGACCAACATCGGGGACGGCCGACTTTGGCCATCTGTTAGACCCCGGCGGCCCAAAGCCCGGTGCATTTGACCCGAATCTCAACCAAAATGCAACTGAATGCCAGCTCCCGCAGCCCGACCCAGCGCTAGTCGCCTCCAGCCAGGCTGAGGGTGATTCCGACGAGTCTGTGCTTAGGCTAACGGCACACACCCAACCCGGCGCCGGACAGGACGGCGGCGCGCTGGCCGCAAGCGCGTTTGCTCAGGCAATCGCCCAGGTGCTCCTTCAGCCCCCGGCTGTGGAACCAGTGCCGACTCCCAGCCCGGTTAACCAAGCTCGGAGCAGTGCTGCCCAGACCAAGTTGCCACATGCCTCGAGCGGAGCGCAGTCCCCTGGCTTGGTAGCCTGGGCCGGCAGCAACCCTGAACCGGATAGTTCGACCAGCCCAAGCTGGGACGCGACTGGCTGGCGGGCACAGCCACAAACCCTGCAAGCCTCGGGCCTGGGCGTGTGGTCAACGCTCAGCCCCTGCCAACAGGTCAGCTCTTCTAGTCCGACCGCACCAGCAGTTCGGCACGAAAGTCCAATGCAAGAAGGCCAACAGGTCGAACTCATCGAACTCGCGTCGCCCGATGAGGTTGTGAACGATCAGAAGACCGGGCCAGTGCCGCAGCTTGCAGGCACGTTGCCGGCTCACCAGGCCAAATCGAACGCTGTGAGCTGGCCCGAGAACAACGCAACGGTGAAGGCGCCTCACGCCAGCGACGGGAACAAAAACGGCCGCAGTAGCCCGAGCCCCAGAGCAGCCCCGTCATCGGTTCCGGTGCTGCCCGGCGTTGTGCAGATGGTTGTACAGCCTGGCGGTGATGGGCCACGCGGTGTCGAGTCACAACCTTTTGCGCAGCCGCTGCAACCGGCTGCTGTGCCGACTCGGCTGGACGCACCCTCGGTACCGGTCAGCTTGCACGAGCGCGCCTTGGAGGTCATGCAGCACACCGTGGTACGACCCGAGCGCGCTGGCGGCATGGGTGCTGAGCAATCCGGCCACTCCGACCCCCCACTGCCAAGCGCGGATGCGCCGTTGGTTGAGCGCGGGCCTGTTGTTGCCCAAGCCGCTGCAAGCCCTGGCATACCCACTGCTAAAACAGGGAAATGGTTGAACACTTTGGAACAAATGGCCCAGACAACGGCCAATTCGACCCAGAACCGTCCGCAGCCGGCAACTGTAGCCCCGGCTCCGGCACCTACTGCGCCGGTTGCCGGCAGGCCGCCGAGCTACAGCACCGGTGCCAAGCCCGATCTGGCGCCGTTGGAAGCTGGTGTGCTGCCGGCGGCTGCAGTGGAGTTGCCCGTGCCCGAAACACCATCAGCGACCCCAACGCAAAGCTCAGCCCCACCGCCACCCAATGTCGAAGCGGTCCACGCCCGGATCGTCAATGCGGTCGCCAGCCTCAAGCAGCTTAAGCCCGACACCATCGCGGTGCGCCTTACGCCGGATGCGGACACGGTCCTGCGCCTGCGCCTACAGATGCATCAGGGGCAGGTGACCGTGCACGCGCAGTTGGAACGGGGCGATTTTGCCGGGCTGAGTGTGCACTGGGCCCAGTTGCAGCAACGGTTGGGCGCTCAAGGTATCCAGTTGAGCCAGCTGCAACCTGCGTCGGTCAGTCCTGTGGCCCAGCCGCCGCCCGATCATGCCGCATCGGCCTCCGTTGGGCTGGGTTTGCGCCAGCCCGGTGGCGATCAAATCGGTGGCGATTACTTTGGCAATAGCCAGCACCAGTCAGGCGAGCGCCATGGCCCAGAGCCGCCGTTTGCGTCGAGCAACGCTGGCCAAAGGGGTGAACCTGGCGCCAAGCCATCTCGAAGTGGCGCAGGCGGCGGTGTGGCCCGGGCGAGTCGGCAGTCAGGTTGGCAGCGGTGGGCATGAACAACCCGGTTATGAGCATTACAGGTGTCAGTCCGGAACTGAGCTTGATGCCACAAGCGCCCGATGTGCCCGTGAGCAGTCGGGTGCCGAGCCAAACGCTGGACCAGGACGATTTCTTGCGTCTGGTGGTGGCTCAGATGGTCAATCAAGATCCGCTGAAACCCCAGGCCGATACGCAATTCATTGCGCAACTGGCCCAGTTCACTGTGTTGGAACAGACCAAATCTATGCAGGCTGAACTGGCGCGGTTGCGGACCGAGCAACAGCTTTTGCAGGCCAACGCCTTGCTGGGGCGGGTGGTGGCCCTGCAGGACGCCCAGGGCGCGCTGATCGAAGGTCCGGTCAGCGCGGTGCTAGTCACGGATGGGACGCCGCAGATTGTCGTTCACGGCCAGCCGTATGCGCTGAGTGCCCTGCTCCGCGTCGAGCCGGCCGTGGCTAACCCCTCCCAATCCTAGAGCTAGCTATGATCCGTTCACTTAATGCCGGAGTCAGTGGCATCCAACAGTTCCAAGAGAAGATGGATGTCATCGGCAACAACATTGCCAACGTCAATACCGCTGGGTTCAAGAGTTCCCGAGTCGAGTTTGCCGAGTCCTTCAGCGATACGCTGCGCAGTTCCACCGCTGGCTCCGACAGCACCAGCGGCACACCTGCGTTGCAGATCGGCACCGGAGTCACTACCCAGGCGGTCAAGACGCTCTTCAGCCAGGGTGCCTTGGTGCGCACCGGGTTCCAAACCGACCTGATGATCTCGGGTGAAGGGTTTTTCGTGGTGCGCGATCCGGTGGCCAATGTCCTGTATGTGACGCGCGCGGGTAACTTCCGACGCGATATCAATGGCTACTTGGTCACCGAATCCGGTTTCCGTGTGCAGGGTTACTCCGATCCAGCCCGCACCACCATCGGCGACATCCAAATCGATGCCACGGGCCGACCCGACACGTCCGACCCGAACGCTTCCATGACCGGCTGGAGTGTGTCGCAGGAAGGCGAGATCAAAGTCAAGCTGTCCGATGGCACCGAATACACCCGCGGCCAAATCCTGCTCCAAGGCTTTACCGACCCGCAAATGCTGGTCAAAGAAGGGAACAACCTGTACTCGGGCTTGGCTGCGGCAGGGCCGTTGCCGGCCCCAGCCCAGCCCGGCACCAACGGCTTGGGCCGGATCGAGTCCGGCGCACTGGAACTGTCGAATGTGGACCTGGCCAATGAATTTTCGAACATGATCACAGCTCAACGCGCCTTCCAAGCCAGCGCACGGATCATCACCACAAGTGACGAGATGCTGCAGGAGCTGGTGAATCTGAAACGGTAAACGGGGTGGCTAGGTTGCCGGCGGCCTAGGGCGGTAACCCGCCCGCTTGCGCCTGGCCGGCACCCTTTCAACGCAAGTCCAAACCTATTCGACTCCATGGCTGACGCACACGAACCCAAACAAGGCGGCTCGGCATCCGGCAGCTCAGGCGGGCTCAAAGCCTGGCTGCCGCTGCTGGTAGCAGTGCTGGTGATGCCGGCCTTGGCCTACGTGACGACCACGTTTGTGCTGGTACCCCGACTCAAAGAGAGTCTCGGGTTGACCACCATCAGTGCCCGCGAGCCCGATGCCCACGCACCTGAGCCCGGCGCTGCTGCCGGTCCGGCGGCGCGCGAAGCTGGCAAACTGCGCGGTCCCAAGTTCAAGGTGGCCCTCAACAAAATCATTGTGAACGTGTCGGGCACCATGGGCACACGGTTGATGTGCGCCAGCTTCACCCTGGCCGGTAACAGCTCAGACTTCAAAGCCACAGTCGAGGAAAACACCGATCAGCTGCGCGACATCGCCGCAAGTGTTCTGGGCAGCAAGACGATTACCGACCTGGAAAAGCCCGAAGCACGTAACCTGATCCGAGCCGAGTTACTCTCGCAATTCAACGCGGTGTTGGGCGGCGCGGTTCAGGAGATTTACATCACCGAGTTCGCCATTCAGTAGCTGGAGTGCTGCATGCCCAGCGACCTGACCAACCCAACTCGACCCTCTGCCCCTGCGGCGTCCGACCCGGTCGAAGCGGCCAGCGCGGCCCCGGTTGAACCTGGCCCGATGCCGGAGGAGGCAGCTCGCACCACGGCGCCTGCCGCACTGGCTGCGGACCAAACCCAGGGACTGTCGTTGCCAGTTCAGCCGCAGTCGGCTGAGCCGAGCGAGGCCACTGCACTGGCTCAACAGGCCTGGCCTCCGGGCTCGTCCGGCGCAGGCACCGATGCTTCCGCCATAGGCGAAATCCCAAGCCGGACAGGCGCTGAACTGCTTATGGCCAGCGCCGAGCCGGCAGGGGCCGAGGGCCAGCAACCCCAAACCACCGATCCCAATGCCCAACCTCAGGCGCAGCAACCCCATAGCTCCAGTCCGGTGCCAGCCGGCCCAGCCCACGGCTCCGGGCAGTGGTTTCATGACTTCCGCGGTGCACCTCTGCTGACGGCGGCGGAGTTGCGCCGGGCCAAACTGAAACACGAGGAGTTCGCCCGGGCGTTGTCCACGCGATTATCCATTTACCTGCGAACCGAATTTACCGCCCAGCTCAACAGCCTGGATGTGCTGTCTCATTCCAAGTTCATTGCGGCTTTACCGCACCCGGCCCACTTCACTCTGTTCCGCTTGGAGCCAGTCTCGGGGGTGGGCTTGGTGGGTGCGCCGCTGCCGTTGAGCTTGGGGCTGGTGGACCGGTTACTGGGCGGCCCGGGTCAACGGGACAACACCGACCGGGGACCGACCACGGTGGAACGGGCTGTGTTGGATTTGGTCACCACCCAGTTGCTTAAGGAATGGAGTCAGGTGGTTCTGGGCATGCCGGATGCGCAGCCGCACATTCTGGGCCATGAGACCAACCCGCGCTTCTTGCCTGTAGGCGCGGTGGACGGACACTTGCTGCAGGTGGTGATGGACGCGCAATTGGGCCCGGTCAGCGACCGCGTGCATCTGGCGTTTCCATTGGCCGATATCGAGACGGTTTTCCGACAGCAACCCCCGCCCAGCCAGGTCCAGCAGGCCCAGCTCAACTCAGCACCGTCCGAACCGCTGGAATGGCATCCGGGCTTGAACGAGATCCCCATCAAGATCAGCGCAGGCTGGGACGGGTTGCAGATGACCGCCCAGCAACTGGCCAACTTGAAAGTCGGGGACTGGCTGCCGTTGGACCCCCAGCAGTTTAACCGTGTGCAAGTCCGGCTAGCGCGCCAGCCCAAGTTCATTGGCCGCCTGGGCACGGCTAACCGCGCCCGGGCCATCGAGTTGATTGGGCCTATCGAGTCAACCCAACCGCTTGCGTCATGAACTCCACTTCCTCTGTGCCGCCTAACCTGCACTTGTTGTTGGATATCCCCATGCAGGTGTCCGTCGAACTGGGCACCTGCCAGATGCCCATGCGCCAAGTGCTGGCGCTAAAGCCGGGGTCAGTCATCCAATTGGACCGTGCGGCGGACGCCCCGGTGGACCTCTACGTGAACGACAAGCTGGTGGCTCGCGGCCAGGTGGTGGTGTTGGACGATCGGTTCGGGATTAAGGTGACTGAATTGATCGGCAAATGAAGCCTCCCTCAGCTCCAGCTCATCTCCCATGGCACCCTTCCCTCAGCGGGCTGTACCGCACTAGTGGCTGGCGCGCTCGTTGGGTTGGAAGCTGGAGCGCAATTTGACCTGCAGCAGTATGGAAACTGGCAGCACCATCGGCACTGACTTACCCACCGTGGGCCTATCGCTGCTGCGGTTGATTGGTGCATTGGCCCTGGTGTTGGCCGTGTTCTTCGGTGGGGTGTGGCTGTTTCGAAACTGGCAGCGGCTCCTCACAGGCCGACAGCCACGGCCACGATTGCGCCTGGTGGAAGCGCGCCACCTGGGCGGTCGCCAGGCCATCTACGTGGTGGCTTACGACCAGCAGCGTTTCCTGTTGGGTAGCTCACCGGCTGGGTTAACGTTGCTGACCCGGCTACCAGACGACGAGCCGCAAACCGAAGCTGCCCCGGGGCGCGGGTCCAGCTTTGCAGAGGCCCTCCAGCAAGCTGTAGGCCAGACCTGATGTGATGAACCTAACCTGGTCAACCACGCACTGGCCGACCTGCCGCCGCCAAGACTTGCAGGGCAACTGGAATGCGCCCTCCAAGCCCGAGGCAGCTCGGTGCGATTCGGCACTGCGGCCATCTGTGCAGACAAGCCTTGGGCGTGGCCTGCCAGGCTGCGGCTGGGCAAGCCAGCAGCCTAGCAAGTGGGTAGCAGCACCATTGGATCAAGCCGATACGCTGCTGGCCAACCAAGCTTGTGCTTGCACCGCTAAACCGCTGGGGGCCGGCTGGGGCCTGCGGCTGTTTCGCACCGTGTTGCTGTTGTGGATCTTGCTGGTGGGCACTGGCGTCAGTGCCTGGGCTGCGGCAGGCCGACCGGGCGCGGTCGTTTCGACTAACTCCTGGAGCTTGGCCCCGCTGAAACTGAATCTAGGGGTCGAGACTGCCACCCAACCGCAAGACATCGACGTGGGCATCAAGGTCTTGGTGGCCATCACGCTGCTGAGTCTGGCGCCGTCGATCCTGCTGTTGATGACCAGCTTCACCCGGATCGTGATCGTGCTGTCGTTTGTGCGCACTGCCCTTTCGTTGCAGGGCACACCGGCCAACCAACTGATCATCGGGCTGTCGCTGTTTATCACCTTTTTCATTATGCAACCGGTCTGGCAACGGATTGACTCGGACGCACTCCAACCCTACCAGGCCGGCCGCCTGACCGGACCGCAGGCACTCGAGGTGGCCTCCGGCCATATCCGCACCTTCATGCTCAAACAGACCCGGCCCAAGGACCTAGAGCTGTTTGTGGGCATGGCCAAGCTGCCGCCTACACCACCCGAGCAGTTGCCGTTGCGGGTGGTGATCCCAGCCTTTGTGACCAGCGAGCTCCGCACCGCGTTTCAGATGGGGTTCCTGCTGTTTGTGCCCTTCATCCTGATCGACCTTGTGGTTGCCACGGTGCTGATGAGCTTGGGCATGATGATGATGCCGCCGGTGACCATCTCGCTGCCGCTGAAGATCCTCTTGTTCGTGTTGGTGGATGGCTGGGAATTGGTGGTCCGGTCACTGGTGTTGAGCTTCGGGGTTTAAGCTCAAGGTTGAGTGGCCGGCGGTGTGGGAGCCTTGTCCAGCACCGATCCGCATTCCCACTCGCTGCGAGCGTGTGCTCTTGAGCGGAGGCTGGCAGACTCCACAGCCTCGTGTCTGGGCTATACACTCAGCATTAAGGCGCAGCCCGGCACCCGCTCCTTTGGCATTGAAAGGCGTCCATCCCAGGCCCATCCTCAGCCGCGAACAAAGAAAGCGGTCGTGTGCCAAACAAGCGCTGCCAACCCAGTTCACGGTCAAATCCGGTGGTGTGGCCGCCGCTAAGGCAGCCCCAGCACCTGCAGGTGCCGTCGGCAATCCTGCTGCCAGCCGGCTCCAACGGCGCACCGGTCCAGAACCGCTTCGAGCTCGCCGGTGCTGTCTGCAGGCTTCTGCTTGGCCTGGGAGGCGAGCCAGCCGCAGCAGCTACGGCTACCCGTGCTCCGGCCTGCGCTGCGGGCATGGAATTGACTTTGCCGGTACGGCCTGACTGCGTGCTTCCACAACCCAACGCAGGTAGCAAGCTCGCCTTACGGCTTGGGTGTTCAGAGATGGGACCGCTGCCTTGTTGCACCTGGTGGCTGTGCAAGCTCCAGCCGGTGCACTTCCTCCACTGCCGCTGGCCCAGTTTTGAGCCCCGCGCCTGGAGCTGGGTTGACTGCCCAACTGTATGAACCTGCACCTGATGCATCTGATCGAAGCCCTCAGAGTGGGCGGCGCGCAGCGGGTATTGGTGGACCTGGCCAACGCAACCGCTGCCGACGGCCAGCGGGTCTCAGTCTGTTTGCTGGATGACCGAGGCGCTTTAGCTGCGCAGTTGCGCCCGGATATCCCGGTGCATGTGCTGGGCCGACGCAACGGATTGGATTGGCAGACCGTGCGCCGGTTGGCCGTACTCATGCGCCAACAGCAGGTCAACCTGCTGCATGTGCATAGCCGACGCAGCTTCTTAGTGGCGGCTCTAGCCAGAGCTTTGGCCCGGCTGCAGCTACCAATCCTGTTGCACGATCACCACGGCGCCATCGAGATTGATCCCACCGTGCCGCTGTGGTTCAGACTCTGGGGTTGCCGCCGGGTGGATCGGTACGTGGGGGTGTCAGCCAGGCTGGCTGACTGGGCAGTGGCTGCGGGCGTGCCCCGCGACAAGACATGCGTGGTGCCCGATGCGCTGGACCTGGGCCGCATCCAAGCGGCTCCACCGGCTGACTTGCGAGCCGAGTTTGGGATCGAGCCGGGCGAGCGGGTGGGGCTGGTGGTCTGCGGGTTGCGGCGCGAGAAAGGCCTGTTGCAACTGCTGGAAGCCCTGTCGCGTGTGGTGGCACGTCATCGAGTCAAGGTGCTCGTAGTGGGCGGTGAACGCGAGCCGGGCCATTTGGCCGAGTGCAAGACCCGGGCATTCGTGCTGGCGTTGGGCGATCGGGTCATCTTCGCCGGCGAACGCATCGAGGTGCCCAGCTTCGCCAAAGGCGCCGATTTTGGTGTCATTCCGTCCATTTCCGAAGCTGGGCCGTTGGTGTTGATCGAGTTCCTGGCCGCCGGCTTGCCCTGCGTAGCCACGCGGGTAGGCGAGATTGCCCACCAGGTCGAGAAACTGGGCGGCGCACAGTTCGTGCCGCCCAACGACCCGGTGGCCCTGGCGGCTGCGCTAGAGCAGTTGCTGGAGTTGCCACCTGAAGACTGGGACTCCCGGCGCCAAGCCGCCCAGCGTATCGCCACCGAGTATTTTGATGTGCATGCAGCTTTGCCCCGCTGGTACAGCCTCTATCGCGAAGCCCTGAAAGCTGCAACTGCCTGATCGGGTGCCAACGCTTGGTTGTCGGTCTGGGAAGTGCGGGCCGGCGTCGGTCGGTTCCACAGGGTGCAGGCGCCGGTCTGCCGTTCATCCCCACGCCGCACGAGCCCCTGGCTTATGCCCCAGCACTTTTGGGGTTGAATTTAGGTGCCCGTTTTATCATCAAAAGGGCGGACGATGAAACAGGTCTGGCAAATGAAGACGTGGAATTGGGCGCTGGCAGCCGTCACGTGCGCGGCTCTCAGCGCGGCAACGGTCATGTGGGTAAGGCCCGCACAAGCGGCGGACGAGCTGGCACCGCTACCGCTCAAACTGCCGCAACCGACGCTCAAAGGCACCCCCAGCGAGCTGCCTTCTGGCCCGCATATCGAGCCATTGAGCGACAAGCCTCCGAAACCGTTCTTGGCCCCTAAAGGGGTGCAGAACGTCGCTTTGGGCAAGAAGGTCACTACCAGCGTCAAGCCCTTTACCGGTGAGCCCTCGCAGATCACCGACGGCAAGAAGGAGCCCGACGATGACCAAGTAGTCGAGATGCGCCGGGGCAAACAATGGGTCCAGGTTGACTTGGGCGAACCTTTCAAGATTTACGCCATTGCCATCTGGCATGATCACCGCTGGATCCAGGTCTTTCACGACGTGATCGTGCAGGTGTCCGACGACCCGGACTTCACCCAAGGCGTCACCACCATCTTCAACAACGACGTGGACAACAGCGCCGGCTTAGGCATCGGCACCGACAAGGAGTATTTCGAGACTCATTACGGCCGGGTGTTCGATGCCAAAGGGGTGGTGGGCCGGTATGTCCGCGCCTACACCAACGGCAGTAGCCTCAGCGCCATCAACGCCTGCCAGGAAATCGAAGTTTACGGCGTGCCGGCCAAGTGAGGCTGCCGTGGCTGGCGCTGGGGATCGGATTGGCGGTGGCCGCAGGCCTGGCCCTGCGCTTGCCGCAACTGGATCGCCGGCCCCTGCATAACGACGAGTGCGTCAACGCACTCAAGCTCAAAACCCTCTGGGAAGAAGGCCGCTACCAATACGACCCCACTGAGTTCCACGGCCCGACCCTTTACTACTTCAGTCTGCCGTTCATCTGGCTGAGCGGCGCGCCGGATTTTCAGCACCTCACTGACCAGACCCTGCGCTGGGCGCCAGTGGCCTTCGGCGTCGGGCTGATTGGCTTGGTGTGGCTGTTGCGCACCGGCTTGGGGTCAGGCCCCACCATCTGCGCAGCTTGGCTGACCGCACTGTCGCCTGCCATGGTCTTTTACAGCCGTTACCTCATCCACGAGACGCTGCTGATCTTCTTCACACTTCTGTGGTTGGGCGCAGGCTGGCGCTACTACCAAACCCGTCGAATCGGCTGGGCGCTGACGGCAGGCGGGGCCTTGGGCCTGATGTATGCCACCAAAGAGACGTTCGTGTTCAATGTGGCTGCACTGCTGGTCGCAGCCGGGCTCGCACTGGCTTGGGCGCGCTGGCGGGACGGTGGCCGGGCTGAAGCCCTCCTCCGGCTCAACTCGACTCATCTCCTGGCGGCTGGAGCTGCGGCAATTGCGGTGGCTGGCCTGTTGTTCAGCTCCTTCTTCACCAATCCCCGGGGCCCTGTGGATGCCATCCGCACCTATGCCATCTGGCTCAATCGTGCAGGCGGTCAGGAAGGACACCGGCATCCGTGGCATTTCTATTTGGAACGGCTCTTCTGGTTCAAACGCCCACGCGGCCCGGTCTGGACTGAGGGCCTGATCTTGGCGCTAGCGGTGGTGGGTGGGACACCGGCCTTGGTGCGGCGCCGGAGGGTGACGCCCGACGCGTCGGCCCAGGCCGGTTCAGTGGTTGGTGCGTCTGACACTGCAGGCACTTGGCCCAGCACCGAATCCCAATCGGCCCAACCATCACCAGCAAACGCGCAATCGGAGCGTGGCAGTGCCACGTGCGCCACAGCACCGGCGTCGGCGTTGGGGCCTTACAGCGTCGGATTAGCACGATTGCTCGCTTTCTACGCGCTGGCGCTGATGGCCATTTACAGTCTGATCCCCTACAAAACACCTTGGTGCGCTTTGGGCTTTTTGCACCCGTTGATCTTGTTGGCTGGCGTTGGGGCTGTGGAAGTTGTGCGCGCTTGCCAGGCTCGTTGGGTGCAATGCGCCCTGGCTGCAGTGCTGCTCGCCGCTGCGGGGCACCTGACCTGGCAAGCTTGGCGCGCCAGCTACCCCATGGCGGCCGACCGGCGCAACCCTTACGTCTATGCCCAGACGGTGCCCAACCTGCTGGAACTGGCTGAGAAAGTGAAAGCCATTGCCGCAGCCGCTCCGGAGGGCCGTAACACCCTCGTCAAAGTGGCCGCCGAAGAGAGCCGCTACCTGCCACTGCCATGGTATTTGCGCCAACTAACACGGGTGTGGTGGACCGATTCACCCGCCCCGCCGTATGCGCCCATCATGGTTGTGTCCGCAAGCTTCAGGGCTAACCTGGATGAAATCACCAACAAACGATGGTTGATGGTGGGCCTATTTGAGATGCGCCCAGCGGTCTTCTTCGAGCTCTACGTCGAATTCGAGCTTTGGAAACGGTACCTGGCCACGTTGCCGCGCCCGGTGGAACCGTAACCGCTGCACAGGTCCAGCCCAAGCCACCCATCTTCAACCCTGGTTCGGTCCCAGACGGTCTTGCACCCGCAACAGGTCCGCGCACACCTCAGCGGCACGTGGATAACGGTCCTGCGGCTGTTCCGCACAGGCCTTGAGGATAATGTCTTTGAGCTCGGTCCAGGCGCGCAGCTCCTCCGGTTCGGTTGGCGGCGGGCCCATCTCCGGGAACTCCTCCAGGGAGCGCCCGGTGAAGGTTTGATAGAGCACCTTGCCCAAGCCGTAAATGTCGGCTGACGGCGCCCCGGGGCCCTCGGGCGGGATGTAGCCGAATGTGCCCAGGCAGGACACCTCACGCCCGCTGCTTTGCATGTCGGTCACCAAACCGATATCAGCGAACTTGGGCACACCATTCACGAAGATGACGTTGGAAGGCTTGATGTCGCGATGGATCAGCCTGTGCCGGTGCAGGTGGTCCAACGCAGCACTCAGCGCCAAGCCCAACGACACCACCTCAGCCAACGGCAGCCGCCCGCGTTTTTTCAGCTCTTTAGCCAGGTTCTTTGGGGCGTAGGTCTCAGGGTGGATGTTGCGGCCATTTACCTCATCGTCGGCCAATTCCATGATGTAGAAAAAGTAGCTGGCCTGCTCGTCGCAGCCCACATGCAGCACATCCACCCAACCCGGATGACTGCGAGAAATGGGCATGTATTTTTCTATGCCCCGGAACTCCCGTTGGTACGGCTCGTCGCTAGGAAACCGCTCCCGGAACACGACCTTCACAGCCCGGAAATTGCCGAAGATGTCCCGCGCCAACCACACGTCCCCATAGGCGCCCGTGCCAATGCAGCGTACCAGGCTGTAGTGCGGCACCACGATTTTGCGCGTGCCTTCCTGAGGAACCATTTGTCTCTGGGGCCGCCTCCTGACCAGCGCCCAACCCAGCGCCACCGGCACCTGCACCGCCACCGGAATCATCCACGCAAACCAGGCCAGCCGGCGCGCCACCAGCCAGGTAGCCAGCGCCACCAACGCCGTCGTGCCCAACGCCCCCAGGCTCACTGCCAGCCGGCGCCGGCCCAACGTCAAACCGCCACCCACCAGCCCGGTCACCAACACCGCCACCCAATCAGCCCATGCCGGCAGCCGCCGCAACCAGTCGGCCCGCACCAGATTCAAGTAAACGGTCGCATTAATCTCCACCCCACAGCACTTGTGCCCAGTCAGCCACGTGTGGGGCGTGGGCCACTCATCCACCCTGCGGCCTCCAGTAAAACCGATGTTCGATACGTAGCCGCCCCCGACAAACAGCACCCAGTTCGAAAACCACCCTGGTCTGAAGTTGCCGGTGAACACATCGTGGTAGCTGTAATACGGAACAGTCCGGGCCGGGCCATAGTAATTGATCCAACGCGGCTCCGACGGTTCCGGTAGCGTCTCGGGCGAAGTCAGCTCCGCGACCCGCCAGGCCAAAGTGGGCTGGCCCAGAACACCTGGGGAATGACGGCGGATGACTTTGCCCGACGGACCCTCCTCAACTACCCCCCATGCCGCCACTTCAGCCAGCGCTTTGAACGGCGGCACGATCCGACGGCCCGAGCTGCCGCCTGGTCCGGGAACCGGATCCGTAAAAGCTGCCACCACAACGGCCATCCCGGCCTTTCGCGCGTTGGTGATGGCTTGCAACAAGACCCCGTCGTTGGTGCCGGGCCGGTCAAAAGCAATGTCGAACACCACAGCCCGCGCACCCTCGGCGGCGAGCCGCTCAATCAGCCGCGCATGAACCGCCCGGTCCCAGGGGGCATCGAACGGTTGGCCCAGCTTGTCGTGTGACGCCTGGTCCATGCAAACCAGGGCCACGTTGGTCACATCCAAGTCCGCCCGCAGCAAGAATGGGAGATCGTAGCTCAGCCACTCCAACCCCGCACGCACCGGCGCCAAAACCAGACACCCCACACCCGCAGCCACCGTCACCAGCGCGCCGCGCAAGGCCGATTTCAGCCTGGGTGAAACTGGACCGAACGAGATCACAACAGCGAATTTGTGAAAACTGAGCTTCGTCGAGCAACCCCCCGAGCGCGCACGCGCTTTGGCCCACGCTCATCCCCGAACGCCTTTGGCTGGCGAGGCTGCTTGTGGCCCAATCGGCCCACACTGCGGCTGGGGTCGTCAGCCTCCGCCAGCCCGATTCACCACCTCGCGATGCCATCCGGCTTTCGGCTCGGAGGCTTGCCAACCTCTACCCGACCTCTCCGCGCTGGCCGAGCCCGGTCCACATTGCGCTAGCATGCTGACCGGTTAGGAGTCGGCTTACAACACAAATCAAGTCTCGAAACTAACTAACCCGCCGCCCCGTTGGGGCGGCCACCGGTAGCGCAGACTGGCAGTCTGCCGTGTCGCGGATTGGCAATCGGCAGACCGTCCATTGCACCTGCGGTCTCGGCGATCGTCAGTTGCACACCCGAAGGCCAGGGGGAGCACCGGCCGCTGGCCGGTCGGTTTCGGCGGCCCGCCGAAACCATGCTCCACGGTTTTCAACCCTCACCCTGACCCTCTCCCCGTTGGGGGGACAGGGGATCGGCCCGCCGGCATCCGGTGCACTGTTGCGTCACCCTCTCCGCTCCCTGTGGGAGCGGAGAGGGCTGGGTTGAGGTGATGGCTGGGGCGAGCCCCAGGCTCGGTCCTGCATGCTCCATGCTCGACGCTCGGGCCCCCACAGCGCCAGCAAGCTGGCGCACTCGTGCGCCTGTGAAGGCGTCCACATAGCGGGGTGCAAGTCCCCGTCAGGCCGAACGTTCACCGGCCTGTAACCGAAGGCTACTGCGTCGTGGCAACA
>Ga0078972_1006879_pt1 | contig 26235 bp, 25 predicted proteins | sample YelNatPaOPGAMG01_FD_67568 | JGI IMG/M metagenome (GOLD analysis project Ga0078972, IMG submission 67568) | Hot spring thermophilic microbial communities from Obsidian Pool, Yellowstone National Park, USA - OP-RAMG-01 (SPADES assembly) (version 2) | ecosystem: Environmental > Aquatic > Thermal...
CAGAACAGGATTTTGGCTAAACCATTACTCATAAGCGAAACCACTTTGGATAGAATACCTTCTTTTGTTCGTACAATATCCCCTTTTCTTCCACGGTGCGAGTCAACACTGCCGGATTGTTACCCGAAGATAACACCGACTCACATGGTTCGTCACCACTTGCCCGTCAATTCATTGACGGGTAGTTGACTATATCCAGGCCTTTTGCGGCCCTCGTAATACTTAGCCGGACGGGCTCCCGATTCCTCCGGCCGGGGAAAAAAACGGCAAAAAATTAACGTGAGCGCAACATTCATTTAACATTCCGGGTATAACATGGGCTGCAACGGGTGTTTACCGCGCATTCCCCGGCCGATAAAATATTATGGGATGGAAGCTTCCTCGATTTCCGGCAAAGGGGTGGTACTGGTGGCCGACGGTTGGTTTACCCCGGGGCCGGGCCGGCGCCTGGTCTTCCGGTACGCGGTGCCCCTGGTTCTCTTTTACCTGGCTGTTGTGGCCGCCGGTTGGGCGCACGCCGGTCCGTTGACGGGGCTGTTCCTCTTCATCGTACCGGCGTGTGCGTTGACGTGGTTGTTGTTCAGGGACGTGATCGGACCCCTGGGCGAGATCGTCGCGGGGGCCGCGGAGATGGCCAAGGGCGATCTGGACCGGCGCCTGATGGTGGACGGCCGGTTCGGGATGGGTGATCTGGCCCGCAGCATCAACATCCTGGGTGGACGTTTGCGCAAAGCGCGGCGGCGGATGGCCGAGGAGGCCGATCTCTCCCGGGCCATCCTGAACAGCATGGCCGACGGCGTGGTGGCCGTGGACCGCGACGGCCGGGTGCGCCTCCTCAACCCCGCGGTGGAAAGGACTTTCGGGGTCACGGAACGCGCCGCCCTGGGCAAGAGCGTCGTGGGCGCGGTGCGCCACCACGAGTTTGAACGCCTGATAGCCGACGTCCTGGCCGGCGGGCAGGATATCGTCGAGGAATTGTCCATGTTGGCCCCGCGGCCCAGGAGCTTCCTGGTGCACCTGACGCCCCTGCCCGGCGGGAGGGGGGGAGCGGTGGCCATACTGCGGGATGTCACCGAGACCAGGCGCCTGGAGCGCATTCGTTCCGACTTTTTCGCCAACGTTTCCCACGAGTTGCGCACGCCGCTGACTTCGATCAAGGGCTTTTTGGAAACCATGCTGGACGGGCCCTTGGACGATACGGCCGGTACCAGGCACTTCCTGGAGATCATGAACGACGAGACCGAGCGGCTGGGGCGGTTGATCGACGACGTGTTCACGCTGTCGGACATCGAGAACCGGCGCCGTGCGTTCAAGAAGGAAGAAGTGTCCGTCGGCGCCATCATCGCCAAGGTGGAGGAGATGTTCTTCGCTCCGGCCGCCGACCGCGGCGTCGAACTACGGACGGAGACGGCCCCGGACCTGCCGCCGGCCTGGGGAGACGCTGACATGGTCACCCAGGTGCTGATCAACCTGGTCGACAACGCCGTCAAGTATACGCCGGGGGGCGGCCGGGTGCTGGTGACAGCCTTCCCGGACGACGACGGCCGGGTGGCCGTCCGCGTGACCGACACCGGGGTGGGGATCGGCTCGAACGACCTGCCGCGCATTTTCGAACGGTTTTACCGCGTGGACAAGGCGCGTTCCCGCGAGCAGGGGGGAACGGGCCTGGGGTTGTCCATCGTCAAGCATATCCTGGAGCTTCTGGGGGGCCGCATCGAGGTGGTCAGCAGCCCCGGACGGGGCAGCACTTTCACCGTCCACCTGCCGTCCGCCGGGTCCGGTGTCTTGGGCCTTCAACTGGAAGGCCCCGGCGCCCGCCCCGTCGATCCCTGTTATAAGACGGGGGTTTCGGGAAGCGAAGGGATGAACCCGACGACCCCCGACTGAGGTCGGGGGCTGCGGTGCCTTTAGCCGGGTTTCATGCGGCGGCAAACCCACCGGCGGCCGGCGTTGGTCAGGTCCCGCCGTCCGTGGGGACGGCCGGAACAAAGAGAGCCGGGCGGTGGGCGTGCCGGCCGCAAAAGGGTGTCTACCTTCATAGGCGGGATCGGTGGTTGTCATGTCGAGTAATCCCAAGATATCCGTGCGGGGTCTGAATGTCTGGTTCCGCGGTCTGCAGGCGTTGAAAGACATCGATCTGGACGTGGCGCCCCAAACCATCACGGCTTTGATCGGCCCCTCCGGCTGCGGCAAGACCACGTTCCTGCGTACCCTCAACCGGATGAACGACCTGATCGAAGGGGTGCGCATAAGCGGCCGGGTGGAATTGGACGGCCGGGACATTTACGCCCCGGACGTCGACGTGGTCTCCCTGCGCAAGACGGTGGGCATGGTTTTTCAGCGCCCCAACCCCTTTCCCATGTCCATTTACGACAACGTGGCCTTTGGTCCGCGGGTGCACGGCATCAGGAAAAAGCGGCGTCTCGACGAGATAGTGGAGGCTTCCCTGCGGGCCGCCGCGCTCTGGAAAGAGGTTCGCGACCGTCTTTTCACCCCGGCCCTGGGCCTCTCCGGGGGGCAGCAGCAGCGGGTCTGCATAGCCCGGCTCCTGGCCGTGGAACCCCAGGTGGTGTTGATGGACGAGCCGACCTCGGCTCTGGACCCGGTTTCCACCATGAAAATCGAGGAACTTGTCAGGGAACTGAAGAATAATTATACTATTGTCATCGTAACGCACAACATGCAGCAGGCCGCCAGAATTTCCGAAGTCACGGCCTTTTTCCTGGACGGGGAAATGGTGGAAGCCGGCAGCACGGAGCGCATGTTTACCTTGCCGGCCGACCGGCGGACGGAGGACTATATCACCGGGCGCTTCGGTTAGTCCCGGGCACGGCGGGAATGGACACAACGACGGGGGCTGGTGACGGCGATGGCCACAAGACAGGTTTTCGAGAAATCCCTGGCCGGGGTGCAGACCGATATCCTGCGCATGGGCGCCCTGGCGGAACAAATGGTTCACGACGCGGTGCGGGCCCTGCTCGACCAGGATGCGGTGCTGGCCGCCCAGGTCATTATCAACGACGAACAGGTGGACGAATTGTTCCGCAAGATCGAGGACCAGTGCATCGCGCTCATCGCCACCCAGCACCCGGTGGCCAGGGATTTGCGGGTGGTGGTCACCGGCATCGAGATCCTCATCAATTTGGAGCGGATGTCCGATTACGCGGTGGACATCGCCCAGGCCACCATGTGCATGACCGGAGCGTGCCTGAACGAGCAGGCCTTGGTCGAAATCCCCCGCATGGGCGACCTGGCGCAGCGCATGCTCAAGGACGGACTGGACGCCTACGTGGAGGGCGACGCGGACAAGGCCCGGGCCATGTGCGCCCTGGACGACCAGGTGGACTACATTTTCGACCACCTCTACGGCCAACTCACCGCGGCGATGCGGCAAAATGCGGAGTTTGTGCCGGCGGGCGTCCATCTCACGCATGTGATCCGGTACCTGGAGAGGATTGCCGACCACGCCACCAACGTCGGCGAAGCGGTCGTCTATCTGATCACCGGCGAGCGGCGCGAACTCAACTGAGGAGGGCGGTCGCCGGCCGTTCCTTTCCTCCGCCGCAGAAACCCCCCACCGGTCACGGTGGGGGGTTTCTGCCTACAGGCCGCGGCGACCGATCAGGAGGCGGCCGGCGATGTTGAAGGCCAGGACCATCAGGATGAGGAAAAGGGCGGCCCCGTACGCCAGGGTGTGGGCCGAGGCGAACGGCTCTTCGATGAAGGTCCAGACCACGTAGGTCAGGTAGCCGACCGGCGAATGGGTCAGGCTGCCGGTGGGCATGTAGTTGGACCATCCGGCGGTGTAGATGAGCGGCGCCGTCTCTCCCATGGCCCGGCCCACGGCGATGATCAGCCCGGTGACGATGCCCGGAACGGCCCCGCGCAGGACGATGCGGAAAGACGTGGTCGCATGGGTGGCGCCCAGGGCCAGGGAGGCTTCCCGCCAGGTCTGGGGAACCCTGTTCATGGCGATCTCCGCCGAGCGCACGATGTAGGGCAGCATGACCAGGGTCAGGGCGATGGACCCGGCCAGCAGGGAAAATCCCCAGCCCAGCCACACCACCATGGTTACGTAGCCGAAGTAGCCGATTACGATGGTCGGTACCCCGTTGAGGATATCGATTCCCTGCCGCAGGACCCAGGCCATCCGCTTCGATCCGAATTCGCTGAGGAAAAGGGCGCCCAGAACCCCCAGGGGCACGGCCATGGCCAGGGCCAGCGCCACCAGCAGGACGGTCCCGGATATGGCGTTGGCCAGTCCGCCGGCCACGCCCGTGGACACGCTGGTCAAAATCGGCCAGGTCATGGCGCGCAGGCCCTTGGCGACGACGATTCCCACGATGTCCACCAGCGGCACCAGGCAGGCGACGGCGGCCAGGATCACCAGGAAGGTCATGAGGTGGTTCTTCAGACGCCGGCCGGTGCCGGTTTTACCGTTCAACGGCTCTTCCCCCCCAACCGGGCAACGTTCCGGTGATCAGGCTGACGCCCCGGGTCACGACCGGGACCAACAGGTTGACCACCAGGGTGATGACGAAAAGGGCCAGGGACAATTCGGCCAGGGCGTGAACGGCCATACCGGTGGAATCGGACATGGCGCTGTCCAAAAGGGATACGATGTTGGCGGCCATGGTACCCACCGGGCTGTATATGTTCCGCGGCAGGATGTTGACGGCCGAACCGCTGACCATCAACACGGCCATGGTTTCCCCCATCGCCCGGCCCAACCCCAGAACCACCGCCGCGACAATGCCGCTTTTGGCATGGGGCAGGAGGATGAAGCGCACCAGTTCCCAACGCGTTATGCCCAGGGCCAGGCCCTGTTCTTTCAGGTCCCGGGGGACCCGCGCCAAAACGTCCCGGCTGATGGCGGCGATGATCGGAATGATCATGACCGCCAGCACCAGGCCTGCCGAGAGCAGGCCCACCCCGGTGCCCACCGGCCCGGCGAACCAGGGTATGAAACCCAGGGTGCGGACCAGGAAGTGCTCCGGACCACGCCGGAGCAAGGGGGCTACCACCTCCACGCCCCACAGGCCGAAGACCACGCTGGGCACTCCGGCCAGGAGTTCCACCAGCGCGCCGGCAACCCCGCTTAGGCGCGGGGGCGCCACCTCGGTAAGGAAGACCGCCACGGACAGCGAGACCGGTACGGCCACCACCAGGGCGATCAGCGAAGTCAGGAGGGTGCCCGCCAGAAAGACCAGCATCCCGTATTGCGCGCCCTGCGGGGCCTGGACGCCGTTGTGGGTCACCAGGGCCGTACCGTACAGGTTACCCGTGCTCCAGGGTATGCCCCACAGGAAATGCCAGCCGTTGAAGAGGATGGACGGCCAGGCGAAGACAAACATTACCCCCAGGACGGCAACAAGGGAAAAGAGGCCACTGGCGGCGCACAGGCCGCTGGTGACCCTGATCAGGTTTTCACGCCGGACAGTATGGGGACGCCTCATCCGATATTAACTCCCGATGCTGTTTATTTGGTCCTGGCTCAGTTTGACGATGGAAGCCGGCAGGGGCTGGAAGTGTACCTTGTCCAGGTAGGAGGCCGCCCCGCCGTTGTTCGGATCGAGACCCCAGGTCAGGAAATCCTTGATCGCCTTCGCCGTGTCGGCGTCCGGCTGTTTCTGCTTGACGATGACGTACTCGTAGTTGATGATCGGGTAGGATTGTGCGCCGGGGGCGAAGATCAGCGAGATGCGCTCGTCCTTGGGCGTCTTGTCGAACAAGGCGTCAGCCGCCGCCTTGATCGTATCCGCCGTCGGCAGCACGAAGTTCCCGTCGCGGTTCTGCAACAAGGCCTCGCCCAGGCCGGCCTTGGTGGCCTGGGCCAGCCAGCTGATGCCCACGTAGGCTATGGAGTACTTGTTTTGCTCCAGGGCCGACACCATGCCGTCGTTACCCTTGGCGCCGATGGCTTCCGGCACGGCGGGCCAGCTGACGTTCGTACCGAACCCGGGGCCGTCCTTCCAGGAAGGGGTGCTGAAACTCAGGTACTGGGTGAAGATGAACGTGTCGCCGCTGCCGTCGCTCCGGTGGATGGGGATGATTTTTTCGTGGGGCAGCTTTACGCCGGGATTCAGCCTGGCGATATCCGGATCGTCCCAGTATGTGCTCTGGCTGTAGATCTTGGCCAGGACCGGACCGGAGAGCTTGAGGCCGGTGACCCCCGGCAGGTTGTAGTTGATCTGCTGGGCGGAAATGGCCAGGGGGATGTTGAGCATACCCGGGGTTTTCTGCATCTGGGCGTCGCTCAGGTAGGCGTCGGAGGCGCCGAGTTGGGCCGCGCCGTTGACAGCCTGGGCCTGCCCCGTGCCGCTGCCGGTGCTCTGCGTGGTGATCTTCACACCGGGGTTCTTGGCCGTGTAGTCGGGTACCCACAGGTTGAACAGGGGATAGAGCAGGGTAGAACCCGTTTCCAACAGGGAAACCCCGGAGTTCGACGGAGCGGGCCCGCCGCACCCGGCCAGTGCCAGGACCAGTACCAGCGCCGCCGCCATACCGGCCAGAAACTTCCATGGCTTTGGCTTGGCCAAAAAAAACCACTCCTTGTCCTTTTTTCTACCAGTCGACTGATCAGTTCATAGCATACCGGGCCAATGTTAACGGCCCGTTAAGGCCAGGTTGCCTTCCGCTTAAGTTTCGTCGACTTTTTGGTTACGCGACCTCCCCGGCTCCCGGGGCCGGGCGGGAGGGACTTGTCGTTTTGTGTCGAATTCAGGCAAAGATGATTCGGGCGGGGCCCTGCCTAAATAGTAAAAAATGGAGAATGTCAATGATATTTGCCAAGAACACCCCAAACAATACTGGTGTGGCCATTTATGGCGATTTCATGGATTTCACAGGTCTTTATGCCGCGTTGCACAACATTATCGGTAAAGATGAAGAGTTTCCTTCCTATGACGGTATAAAGGACAGGATTCTTGCTATTTGCTATGAACTGCGCCATGCCATGGAGGGCGACAGTGAGATTGAATTTGTTGATAACGGTGTGAGAAAAGAGCAGAAAATAAGAATGTCCGTGCTTGCCCCCGAGAAAAACGTTTATTTGCGGCTGAACGTCCTGTGGCCGGAGATGCTTTTTCTCATAATGGCCCTGAATGATTTTGTAAGGCTTTATGCCACCAAAAGGGCGAGAAGTAGATATGATATTATGATGGACGGGCAGAACGTATGGGATGAGACTATTGCCTGCGTGCGTCTGTTTCAGGCGACGGTGGCGAAGTGCATCCGGGAAACCGTCTCCGAAGCCTCCTTTCGTCGTATAATGAACCTTTTGAACAAGGATTACCTTTGGCTGGAAAGGTATACGGTTCACTACGTTGATTTGTTGAATGCCCGCTTCGTAGCCATGGACAAGGCGAAACGGTTAAAAAACATATCATTAATGGCCAAAAGGTTATCGGAAAGAGGGGAGGAATATGAACAGGTCAGATATGAGGTGGGTCTTATGGCCAAGAAGCATAATGTGCCAGAGCGGGATATAAGGGTGAGCCTTGATTATTCCGATTATCATGATATCGAGTGGTGAGTTGGAAGACTGACGGCCCGTTTCCGCCGCGAGGATCCCGTGAGCCGGATGGCCGACCGGGGAATCATCACCCGGGTGCAGGCCGACGCCGTACGGGGCACCCTGGCTCGGGCGGCGGCTGGTCGGGGATGACTCCGACCAGCCGTTGCCTTTTGACCGGTGAATGCTCACTGGGGCCTGCTGGCCATCCGTGGCGAAGATGATAAGATGAACGAAGAATTGGGGAAGGGCTTTGCGAGCGAGGGATAGGATGCGGGCGTTCTTTCTTGCTCGTAAGTGGAAGGATGACCACGATCTCGCCCGACCGGTCAAGATGGGGCTGGGGGACGAGGGCTGGCGGGTGGAACATGCCGCCGGCGGCGCCACGGGAAGGGCTCGGGCCGCGTCCGGCGAGCACGACCTAGGTGTCGCTGTCCCGGCTTTGATGGTGGATCATGGAGGTATTAAGTATTATGGACTTGCCGCAAATGAAAGTTAACAGAAAAACCGGATCTGAGAGATTCCGTGCGAAGGGTGAAGATCTCGATTTCGACCTTCTCAGCTTCTGGCAATGGGCCGATTCCAATCTGGTTAGTAATACGGCGAGGGGCCGGCTGGCAGAATATGTTGTAGCTCGCGCTGTCGGACTGGGGATTTCCGACATGGCCAACGATTGGGAAGCCTTCGATCTCCTTACACCCTGTGGCTTGAAATTGGAAGTGAAATCTGCTTCTTATGTGCAAACGTGGTTTCAGAAAGATTTATCTAAAATTGTCTTCAATGTTCAGCCGAAGAGAAAATGGGATCCATCAAACAATGTCCTTGACAAGGAGCCGAAGCGTCATGCCGACATTTATATTTTTGCCCTTTTGACACATGCCGATCAGGATACTATTGACCCCTTAAATCTCGATCAATGGGAATTTTACGTTGTTGCCACATCGCTTCTGGATAACCGTAAACGTAGCCAGCATTCGATTACTTTGAAGTCACTTAAGCAGTTAATACAGCCTGTTTCGTATACGGCTTTGTACGAAACCATTGAAGTAACGGGAAAAACTATTCTTGCTCCTGTCTAAGTCCGCCGGCGTTTCCGTACCTGCGGTCGTTCCTCGTCTCTTTTTCCCATATTCCCGATACACCGGAAATCCTTCGTACCGGGCACAGTAGCCGGAAGTGCGGGGGTGTCGCCGGGGTTATTTTGCCCCCGGGTATTGCCTGTTCCCTCGGCCCATGATATAATTTTTTCCAGAGAGCGCTTGGGGTGGAAAGGCTGGCGAGCACCATTATGCCGATTAAGCAAAGGATTAATACCTTGATTGAACGCATCAATCAATCCGAAGATAGCGGGAAAAGAGAGTATCTTCAGGCCGTCGAGACGATGATTGGCGACTGTGGCAAATACATCGAGCGGGTAAGCGTCATGGAGGCCGCCCAGGCGACGGCAAGGTTCCGGCTGGAAGCCGATGAGTACAAAGAACTTATCGTACGCCTGGACCGGGCCCGGAAATCCGCCTACGACGGCATGATGGTGAGCGTAAAACTCGTGGACCGCGTCTGCGCTCTTATGGGAGTGGAGAAGGTTTATGGCGGTCCGGACGAGAGAATTCTGATTGCTGATTTCGCAGGGGAAGTGGTAAAGGAGTATTTCGACGAGCGAAGACTCTAGTTTGACCTTGAAAAAAACGTATACGGTTTCATCCACAGGCCCTATTTCGTCCTCCGGGGCGCGGTAACCCCCTGGAGCCTGGTGGCCCATCGAACCCGAAAGGGGTGCAGACTCACGCCGGGGACATTGCCGGGTCGACCATGGATGGTACCCAAAACGATTATCAGAACGCCCGGTACGAATACCAATCCGGGCAATCGCCTGGAACTCAACGCGGCGGTGAACTAGGCCGACATCGCCAACGCCGGCACGGGCGATGAAGCCACCCGGTGCCGCGGTGGTCCGTTTTGGCCTCCGTGGTTTCTTCCGTCTTCACCGGCCTCTTTTTCCGGTATTATCCGGCCAGGAAGGCCCCGGTGCTCAACCCGGCCGGGGCCCTGAGCCATGAATGGGTGGCGGTATTGGTTCCCGGGCATCCGGCGGTTTGAACGTCGGGCGTGGTTCTGTTATAATGCTAGTTGGACTAGCTAACTACAAGGGATGATTCGTTTCATGGACGGCACGCTTTTGGATGCCGTAGACGCGGGCCTGGAGGAGTTCCGCCGCTGCCTGCGGGTGAGGGTCCGTCGGGCGGTGCGCGAATCGCTCGGCCTGGGCGTAGGCGGCGCGGCCTTCCAGATCATCGAGACCGTGGTCTTGCGCGGTCCGTTGTCACCTTCCGAACTGGCGGCCGTCCTGGAAGTGCGGACCAGCACGATGGCCGCCCATCTGGACCGGCTGGAGGAACTCGGCTGGGCCCGGCGGGAACCGGCGGGAACCAACCGCGTACGGGTCTCGATTACGGACGCCGGCCGGGGGGCCTTGGAACACTACGTATCGCTCCGTCGCGCCGTGCTGGCCGAAGTATTGCGGCCGCTTTCGCCCCGGCAGGCGGCGCATTTCGCCCGGCTCCTGCGCGTCTGCGTGGCGGGCCAGGACGGTGCCGCCACGGGAGGTGGTTTCAATTGAACGGGCACGGTCCGATGGGACTGGGGGGCGGACCGGTACGCGCCGTTTGGAACCAGCGTCGTTCTTTGCGATACCTGGAGGAAGGCGGTCGTCCGACCAGGGAGACGGCCCGGCGTCTGCTCGGGGTGCTGCGGCCCCACGCCGGCAAACTGGTCGCCGCGCTGGGCCTCACGACGCTGGGTGTTCTGATCGGCCTGGTCCCCCCGCTCGTGATGCGGCAGATCATCGACGTCGCCATCTACCGCCGCGACCCGGGGCTGCTCCTGGACCTGACGGCGGCGCTCGTACTGTTCCCGGTGGCCGCCGCGGTCACCTCCGTAGGCCAGAACTACCTGAACGCGGTCGTCTCGTGCCACGTCACCCACGATCTGCGCAACGCCATGTACCGGCACGGCCAGCGCCTGGGCATCGATTTCTTCACCCGCACCCCCGGGGGCGAGATCCATTCCCGCCTCGTCAACGATCTCAACGCCGTACAACAGGTGTTGCGCACCACCATGACCGGACCTTTCGTCAACGCGCTCACCATCGTCCTGACGCTCGCCGTCATGTTCGCGCTCAACTGGCGCCTCGCCCTGATGAGCACTCTGATCCTGCCCGCGTTCACCCTTCCAGTACTAAGTTTCGGTCGCCGCACCTACGACGCGGTCACGCAGACCCAGGAGGCGCTTTCCCGGCTGACGGCTCATCTCGAGGAAACGCTGACCCTATCCGGCATCGTGGTCGTCAAGAGCTTCGGTACCACGCGGCGCGAAGCCGACCATTTCGAAGACCTGAGCCGGGAAGTGCGCGAGGCCCAGGTGCGGCAGAGCATGGTCGGGCAGTGGCTGACCCTGGCGGTCTCCGTCCTCTCGGCGCTCGGTCCCGCGCTTCTCTATGGCTACGGCGGCTACCTCGTGATCGCCGGCCGGATCCAGATCGGCACGGTGGTCGCCTTTTCCACCTACCTGGTGCGCCTGTACAGCCCGGCCTCGGCCCTGGCCGGGTCCAACACGACCCTGCTGGGGGGTCTGGCCCTCTTCGACCGCATCTTTCGCTTCCTCGACACCGAAGTGGCCGTCCGGGAACCGGCTACCGGGGTCCCGCTGCCGGCCGTTGGCGGCGTCACGCCCGTCGGGCTGACCTATGAAAACGTGCGCTTCGCATACAACGGGAGCGGGGAGGCCCTGCACGGGATCTCCTTCACGGCCCGTCCCGGCGAACTCACCGCCATCGTGGGACCGAGCGGCGCCGGCAAAAGCACGATCCTCTTCCTGGGGGCCCGGTTCTACGACCCGCATTCCGGCGACATCCGTCTGGCCGGCGTCCCCTTGCGCGCCATGGACGAGGATACCCTGCGCCGGCTGGTGGCGGTGGTCACCCAGGAACTTTTTCTCTTTCACACCACGCTCGAGGAGAACATCCGTTACGGCAAACGCGACGCCTCGGAGGCCGAGGTGACGGCGGCGGTCGAGGCGTCGCAACTGGGCGACTTGGTGGCCGCCCTGCCCCTGGGGCTGCAAACCGTCGTGGGGGAACGCGGTTACCGGCTTTCGGGCGGCGAGAAGCAGCGCGTGGCCATTGCCCGCGCCATTTTGCGCAACCCGAGCGTCCTTTTGCTCGACGAGGCTACCAGTTCGCTCGACAGCCACGTCGAGCGGCTGATCCAGGAGGCGCTGGCGCTCTTGTTCCGCGGCCGCACCGTGGTGGCGATAGCCCACCGCCTCTCCACCATTCTCGCCGCCGACCAGATCCTGGTGGTTGACCAGGGCTCGATCGTGGAACGGGGGCGCCATGCGGAACTGCTTGCGCGCGGCGGACTGTACGCGCGCCTGTACCACGAACAGTTCGATCCCGGCGCGGCGCCGGCTTGAGTAATTCGGTACGCCCGAGCCCCGCCGCGGCCGGAGCAAGGGAGAGGAGGCGTCACAGATGGAAGAGTTGCTGCGGCATTGCTCCCTTTGTCCCCGCCGTTGCGGGGTGGACCGCGCGGCGGGGGAAACCGGCTTTTGCCGGGCTCCGGCCCGGCCCAAGGTGGCCCTGGCCGACCTCCACTTCGGAGAGGAACCCTGCCTCACCGGGACGGCCGGCTCGGGGACGGTATTCTTTTCCCACTGCAACCTGAGGTGTACCTTTTGCCAGAACTTCGAGATCAGCCAGGGGGACCTCGGCCGGACGCTGGATGCGGACCGTTTGGCGCGGATCTTCGTCGATCTGCAGGACCGGGGCGCCCACAACGTCAACCTGGTCTCGCCCACGCCCTACGCGCCGGGGGTGGCCCGGGCCGTGCGCAGGGCCCGGGATCTCGGGCTCTCCGTACCGGTGGTCTACAATACCGGCGGCTATGAAAATGTGGAAGTGCTCGAGCTGCTGGAGGGACTGGTGGACGTCTACCTGCCGGACCTCAAGTACGGCAGCGAGGAACCGGCCCGGCGCTATTCCGGCGCACCGGACTACTTTGCCGTCGCCACCGCGGCCATAAAGGAGATGTACCGCCAGGTGGGCGCCCCCGTCCTCGACGAAAACGGCCTGATCCGCCGGGGATTGATCATCCGCCACCTGGTTCTGCCCGGCCATGTGGCGGACTCGCTGCGGGTGCTGGAATGGATCGCCGCCAACCTGCCGCCCGCGGTCTACGTCAGCCTGATGGCCCAGTATTTCCCCACCCACCGGGCGGTGGCGATGCCGCCTTTGGACCGGCGGGTGACGGCCGGGGAATACGGCCAAGTTGTGGGCCGGCTGATGGATTTGGGTTTGGACAACGGTTACGTCCAGGAACGGGAGGCGGCCACGGACGAATACGTACCGGACTTCGACCTGCGGGGGGTGACCTGAGGCAGGGTGGCGCCCGCGTCCGGGAGGTACGCGGGCATTCACGCCACGGTCCTCTCCGCGGAAGGGGTGATTGACACCTCGTTCCTTTTTTTCTGGCTCTTGACAACGGGCGGCTACCATGATATTTTCATTGCGGAAATATTGCCATGTCGAAAGTTACGCGTTTAATAACAAATCGTGTCACTACCGGACCACGGGATCCATGCCGTCAATTGTCAGAGGTGCTTTGTGAACAGCAACAGGGAAATATACGAATTCATGTTGGATAACCTGCAGCGGGTAGTCGTGCCCAAGGAGTTCATCGCCCTGAACCTGTCGTTGTCCCAGTTCGAACTGATGGCCCTGACCCTTTCGGACAGGCCGCAACCGGTAACCATGGGCGGTCTGGCCCAGGGCATGTCCGTGCCCGTGAGCACGGCCACCGGCATTGTCGACCGCCTCGTGAAGAAGGGTCTCCTGGAAAGAGGCCGGAACGACGATGACCGAAGGGTCGTGACCGTGTGCCTGTCCGCCGGCGGCAAGGATGTGGTCGCACAGTTCAGGCAGCGATGCTACGATTACCTGGACAGGGTGCGTAGCATTCTCACGGCGGATGAGTTTGCGACCGCCCTGCTGCTGTGGCGCAAGGTGGTGACGGAGTTGCGCAATGACCGGCCGGAAGCGCGGGAAAAAGCGGTGGAAGAGACCGGCAAGGTCACCGCCGGGTAGCCGGCGGTTTCGGCGCTCCCCGTATCGCGGAACATCGGGGAGTTCGCCGCCGAAGACCGCGTCGAGTTCGCGCAACGCTGCGGATCCCGGCCGCCCGTTCGGCGGCGGGGGAGGGTGGTGCAAACGGTGGAACCTCTGTCCCCGGATGCCGCCGGCAGTTCGGGCCGGCTACCCTGGCTGGCGCTGTTCGTATTGACCATGGGTACTTTCATGGTCATGGTGGACAGCAGTGTGGTCACCGTGGCCCTACCGAAGCTGATGGCCGTGTACAACGCGACGGCGGACCAAATCCAGTGGGTGGTCACGGCCTACACCCTGGTGGAGGGCATGGTCATTCCGGCCACCGGCTATCTCGGCGACCGGTTCGGATGCAAGGCGGTCCTTGTGACGAGCACGTCCCTTTTCACCGCCACTTCGCTGCTGTGCGGCGTGTCCTGGAGCCTGCCGTCGCTGATTGCGGCGCGGGCCCTGCAGGCCGCCAGCGGCGGGATGATGATTCCCTTGAGCATGACCTTCGCCTACCGCATCTGGCCCCGGGAGAAAATAGGGGTGGCCTTGGGCGTCTGGGGCTTGACCATGGCCCTGGCCCCGGCGATCGGACCCACCCTGGGCGGCTACCTGGTGGACACGTTGTCCTGGCGGTACATCTTTTTCATCAACCTGCCCGTGGGCCTGGTCACCGTTTTGCTGGGATGGCTGTCCCTGACCGAGACGCCCCGCCGCAAGACGCTCCGGCTGGACTGGGTGGGCCTGGGTATCATAGCCGTGACGTGTTTCCTCTTCCTGCTGGTGTTGAGCAAGGGTCAGGATTGGGGTTGGACGGCGGAAAGAAGTATCGTCCTGTTCGTGCTTTCTCTCTTCGGCTTTGTCTTGTTCATCCTCTGGGAACTCGGTACGACAGATCCCGTACTCGACCTCCGCCTGCTGGGGAACTTCACCTACGTCATGAGCCTGGCCGGGTCTTCGCTGACCATGATCTGCGTGTTCATCGGCGTGTTCGTGGTTCCGATCTTCACCCAGGACGTCCAGGGCTACTCCGCGCTGCAAAGCGGCCTCATCATGCTGCCGCCGGCCCTGGTTTCCGGTTTCTTCATGATCGTTTCCGGGCTGCTCTACGACAAGTACGGCGCGGCCATACCCATAGTCGCCGGCTCGGCAATCCTGGTGGCAGGAACCTACATCCTCAGCGGGCTGGCCGTAAACACGCCGGCTTCCTTCATCAAAGAGTTCGCTTCGCTGCGCGCGCTGGGGCTCGGGCTGTCGATGGGGCCGCTCATGACCGTGGGCCTGGGCACCGTTCCGGAGTTCCGCAGCGGCCACGGGTCGGCCTTGCTGAACATGACCCGGCAGGTGTCGACCTCTCTCGGCATCGCCCTGGTCACCTTCGTGCTCATGCACCAGACGGCCTTCTATGTCGAGCGTCTCGGCGAAGGCGTCACCCGGACGAGCCTGGCCCGAAGTATCGTTTACGCGAGGCTGGCCGGTATGTTCGGGGGGCCGGGCCTGTACGCGTGGCTATCCTCGCTCGTACACCGGCAGGCGGCTGTCCAGGCGACGGGTGACGCCTTTTTGGTGGCCACCGCTTTTGCCGTGCTGGCCCTGCCCATCGGCTTCTTTCTCACCCCGGCCCGGGTGGCCCGGGAGCGGGAGAAGCAGGAGAAGGCGTGGCTGACCCCCGTACCGCCCGTCGACTGACATCTCCCCTTCGGAACAGGAATACCCGGGGGCCGGGTAAGAGGGGGCATCCCCCGTCCGCCGGCCGGCATGCGGGGGAGATGCCATGGCCCCGGCACTTTTTCGCCAGGACCACTTGACAAGGGTTCGCTAGTGTATTAACATATGTTAAAGTGTTAGATGTACCAGACATCTAAAAAAATGTTACAACTGTGTAAAATACATATATAAAAATGTTGCACGGTTTACCAGGCGCGCCGGGTGCATGTGAAACCCGGACAATTTTACCAGGGGAGGGTCAGGAACCATGATCCCATGCCCGGCGCCACCGGCCCGGACGAAGGAATCCTCCGCACGTACCCCGGCCGGGGAGGAGACGGTCGAGCTCACTCCCGCCCAATGCCAGGCCATGGCCGACTTCCTCCAGGGGCTGGCCAACCCGCTGCGGGTGGAAATTCTGTGCTCCCTGCGGGACGGGGAGCGAAGCGTGGGCGAAATAGCCCGCCGGGTCGGGAGTAATCCTTCCAACGTGTCGCGGCAGTTGCAGATCCTCATGACGAAGGGGTACGTGGTCAGACGGCGGGAGGAGCAGAACGTCTTCTACCGGGTACCGGAGGCGGTATACGGGCTGATGACCGAGGTCTTTCGCTTCGTCGGCCGGCGCTGAAGCGCCGGAAAGGAAATACATCGTGGGAGAGGGGCTTGGCAGTGACAATCGCGGCGTTGCCGGAAAACGGATTCCCAAAGGTGGTCGGAGCTTGACATGGACTACGATATCCTGGTTGTCGGCGGCGGCATCGGCGGCATGGAATCCGCCGTCAAACTGGGCGACATGGGCTACCGGGTTCTCCTGGTGGAAAAGGAGCCTTCCATCGGGGGCAAGATAATCCTCTTGAGCAAGGTGTTCCCCACCCTCGACTGCGCCTCGTGCATCTCCACGCCCAAAATGGCCGGGGCCAGCCATCATCCCAACGTCACCGTGGCGGTCTACTCCGAGGTGGAAGACCTCAAACGGGAAGGCGGCCTCTTTACGGCCCGGATCCGCAAGAAGGCCACCTTTGTGGATCCGGCGGCCTGCACCGGCTGCCAAAAGTGTGAAGAGAATTGTACCGTGGCCGTGCCCGACCGGTTCAATTTCGGCCTGTCGTCCACCCGGGCGGTCTCGCTGGCCTTCCCCCAGGCGGTCCCCAAAAAGGCGGTCATCGAACGGGCCGGTACTTCCCCCTGCACCTTCCGCTGCCCGGCCGGGATCAAGGCGCACGGTTACGTGTCCCTGGTCCGGGCCGGAAAGTACCGGGAAGCTTTCGACCTCATTCTGGAGGCCACTCCCCTGGCGGGGAGCCTGGGCCGGGCCTGCTACGCGCCCTGCGAGGGCGAATGTACCCGGGGGACCCTCGAAGGACCGGTGCCCATCCGGCGCCTGAAACGCTTCGTGGCCGAACGGCGCTACGCCGGGCCGCGCCGGACGCCGGCGCCTTCCGGCGACGGGCCCCGGGTGGCCGTCATCGGTTCCGGGCCGGCCGGCTTGACCTGCGCTTTCCAGTTGGCCAAAAAAGGCTACCGGGTCGAGATCTTCGAGGCCGCCTCCCGGGCCGGCGGCATGCTCACCCAGGCCATTCCCGTCTACCGCCTGCCCCGGGAAGTAGTGGAACGGGATATCGAAAACGTCACCGCGCTCGGCGTGGCCATACGGACCGGGGTCCGGATCGAGGATCCAGCTTCTTTGCGGGAGGCCGGTTTCGCGGCCGTTTTCGTGGCCACCGGAACTCCGTTGTCCCGTCCCCTGGGGGTGCCCGGGGAAGACCGCCCGGGGGTGGTGGGAGCCATGGAATTTCTTCGGCGGGGCGACGAGGTATCCCTGGCCGGTAAGACGGTGCTGGTGTTCGGGGGCGGCAACGTGGCCGTCGACGCGGCGCGGGTGGCCAAAGGCCGGGGGGCGGCCCGGGTGACGGTGGTCTACCGGCGCGACCGGGAAGACATGCCGGCGCACGCCTTTGAAATCCGGGCGGCCGAAAAGGACGGGATCCTGTTCGAGTACCTGGCCGCTCCCGTGGCCTTCACCGGGCCGGCGGGGAAACTGGCCGCGGTGCAATGCGTGCGCATGCAACCCGGGGAACCCGATGCTTCCGGGCGCCGTCGCCCCACGCCGGTGGACGGTTCCAACTTCTCCCTGGCCGCCGATCTGGCCGTCGTGGCCGTGGGCCTGGCGCCGGAGACCGCTTCCTTCGGCCTGCCCACGGACGAGCGGGGATTCGTCGCGGCCGGCGTCCAAACCTTGCAGACGGCCGTGCCCTACGTCTTCGCCGGCGGGGACGTGGTCACCGGACCCTCCACGATCGTCAACGCGGCCGGACAGGGGCGACGGGCGGCCTTCTTCATCGACCGTTACCTGCGGGGCGAGGTTCTCCAAGGGGCATCCTTCGATGACCGGCTGCCGGTGGTGGACCGGGACGAGGTCGTCGCCCGGCAGAAGGAATACCGGGTCCTGCCTCCGCTGGCGACGGCGGAAGAAGAGCCGCCTCTGACCGAGGAGGAGGCCCGTTACAGCGCCGGGCGCTGCCTCGACTGCGGGGTCTGCGCCGAGTGCGGCCGGTGCGTTTCGGTGTGCCCGGCCCAGGCCGTCCGCCTGGAAATGCGGGGAGAGGTGGAAACCGTTTCCGCCGGCGCCGTGATTCTGGCCACCGGTTTCCAACTCTTCGACGCCGTCCGGAAGCCCCAGTACGGGTACGGACGGTTTGCCAACGTCATCTCCGGCATGCAGATGGACCGCCTTCTGGCGCCCACCCGCCCTTACAACGCCCTGCTCCGGCCTTCCGACGGCAAGGTGCCGGACAACGTGGCCTTCGTCATGTGCGCCGGCTCCCGGGACCAGACGGTCGGCAACGGGGCATGCTCCCGGGTGTGCTGCATGTACTCCGTCAAGCACAACCAGTTGATCATGGGTTCCCTGGCCCTGGCCGACGTTACCGTCTACTACATGGACATGCGGGCCTTCGGGAAGGGGTACGAGGAGTTTTACCAGCAGGCCGCCGTCATGGGCGCCACTTTCGTCCGGGGACGGATCGCCGGTATCAGGGAGGCGGCCAACGGCAACCTGGTGGTGTCCTACGAGGACATCGCCAGCGGTACCGTGACCCAGCGGGAGCACGACCTGGTGGTCCTGGCCACCGCGCTCGTGCCCAACCCGGTCGTCGGCGGCCTTTTCGCCGACGGGGGGCCGGCCCTCGACGAATGGGGCTGGATCCTCGAGCCGGAGGAGGACCTGTTTCCGGGCCGGACGAGCCGGGAGGGCGTCTTCGTGGCCGGTGCCGCCGCGGGGGCCCGGGACATTCCCGATTCCATCCTTCACGCCGGGGCGGCGGCGATCCAGGCGGCCGCCTACGTGGAACGGATCAAAGGAAACAACGATCGAAGCAGGTGAAAGGTCATGATCGGAACCATCGGCAAACCAATTGACGAAGTAATGTCCTGCCTGAAGGACAGGGACGACCTGTTCGTGGTCGGCTGCGGCGGCTGCGCCAAGGCCATCCACTCCGGCGGCGAGGTGGAAGTGGCCGGCATGGTGGAGGAACTGACGCGAAGGGGCAAAAGGGTCATCGCCTCCGGGGTTCCGGAGCGGACTTGCTACATCCAGCATACCAGGGCCTTCCTGGAGCCCCTTAAGGATAAAGTGGCCCGGTGCGGCGCCCTGGTGGTGATGGGTTGCGGCGGAGCGGTGCAGATCGTCCGGCAGGCCACGGAGGAATGGGGCCTGGTCAAACCGGTGGTGTCGGCCCTGAACTCGGTGGGTCATTTCGATACCGTCGTGCCCGGCCACGAGTTCGTGGAACAGTGCCTGGAGTGCGGCGACTGCCTCCTGAACCGTACCGGTGCCATCTGTCCGGTAACCAGGTGCGCCAAGGGACTGTTGAACGGCCCCTGCGGCGGAAGCCAACAGGGGCGTTGCGAGGTCAATCCGGAGCGGGAGTGCGCCTGGATCCTGATTTACAACCGGCTGGAGGCCCTCGGGGAACTGGACAAAATGGCGGCTTACCAGCCGCCCAAGGACTTCAGCAAAATGACCCGTCCGCGGCGGGCCGTTTACGACGAAAACGCCGGAGTCACTCTGGGTTAGGGGGAGCGGACATGAAGCTGAGCGCTTTGTTCGAACAGGGCAGGTTTGTGGTCACGAGCGAAGTCGGGCCGCCCAAAGGTTCCGATGTCAGCGGCATGCTGCGCGAGGCGGCGCCCCTTTCCGGAGTGGTGGACGCGGTCAACGTGACCGACAATCAGAGCGCGGTCATGCGCCTGGGCTCGCTGGCGGCGGCCCATCTTTTGAAAGAAAACGGGTTTGAGCCCGTCTACCAGTTGACCTGCCGCGACCGCAACCGGCTGGCCCTGCAGTCGGACCTCCTCTCCGCCGCCGCCCTGGGCCTGGAAAACGTTCTCTGCCTCACCGGGGACCACGTGACATCCGGCGACCACAGGGAAGCCAAGCCGGTCTACGACCTGGACTCCGTGCAACTGCTGCAGATCGCCCGCACCATGGGCGAGGGCCGCGACGCCGCCGGCAACCGCCTGGCGGGAAAGGCCGACTTCTGCCTGGGAGCGGTGGCCCACCCCGGCGCCGAGCCCCAGGGGCCCCAGATGGTCAAGCTGGAAAAGAAGGTGCGGGCGGGGGCCCGGTTCATCCAGACCCAGGCCGTATTCGAACCGGAAATGTTCGCCCGGTTCGCTTCCCGGGCCTCGTCCCTGGGGGTACCCATCCTGGCCGGTGTCCTGTTGGTAAAGTCAAAGGCCATGGCCAGGTACCTGAACGAAAAAGTACCGGGGGTGCACGTACCGGAGGGGTTCGTGGCGCAACTGGCGGACGGCCCGGCGGACAGACGGAAGGAAACCGCCGTCCGGCTGGCCGTGCGATTGATCCGCGAACTGCGTCCCCTGTGCGCCGGGGTGCACATCATGCCCCTGGGTTGGACGGATCTGGTGCCGGAGATAGTGGCGGGTATAGGGTAGATGGGGATTATGTGGGAAGGGGGCGCCGTTTTTGGGGCGGCGTCCCCCTCCCATGCAACCATCGTCAGGCCCTACCAGGATCAAAGACGATCAGGCATCCTGACATCCTCCCACGGGTAAACTCGTGGGGTTCCACGGGAACCGTGGCTGGTTTTCTAATTCGCAGAAGCTCACACAGATTCAGGAAGCCTGCTTGAATGTGTTCAATGGAACCAAAACGGGGAGGAAACTCCGGCCTATACTTCAGCGTCTTAAACTGAGATTCCGAATACGGGTTGTCGTTACTGGTGTACGGACGACTGTGAGTCTTGGTGATGCCCAGGTCGGCCATCAGAAATGCTACCGGCTTGGAGGTCATTGATGAACCACGATCGGCATGGATGACAAGCTGGCCCGGGGCGATACCCTGCTTTCTAACCGTCTCCCGGATGAGGTGCTCCGCCAGGGTGGCAGTTTCCCGGTGGGCGACCATCCAACCTACCACGTACCGGCTAAAGATGTCGATTATTACGTACAGGTAAAAGTAGGTCCATTTTGCCGGCCCCTTGAGTTTCGTGATGTCCCAAGACCATACCTGGTTCGGCGCCGTGGCCAACAACTCCGGCTTCTCGTACTTCGGATGATGGAGCTGATTCCGCCGCTCCCGGACCTCTTGTTCTTCGGCCAGAATGCGGTACATGGTTCGAACCGAGCAGAGATACGTTCTTTCATCTAAAAGGGTGGCGTACACCTCGGCCGGAGCCTGGTCCACAAAACGCTCGGAATGGAGTACGTCCAAGACGTTCTGGCGTTCCGAAGCCGTAAGGGACCGGTAGGATCCGCGGCGTGCCCGAATGACAGCTGGGGGAGCAGGCTGCCGGTGACGGTACAGGGTCGACCTGGCTACCCCCAGGGCCCTGCAAGCCTGAGCCACTCCCAAAGTAACGGCAACCTGCTCAGCTGCCATGATGAGTTCCCCCCTTACGCGCCGAGACTCCTCAGGGACGTCCCCAATACCTCGGAGATTTTTTTTTGCAGCTCGATGATCTCCTCAGCCTGCCGCAGACGTTCTCGAAGCTGTTGGTTCTCCCGTTCCAACTCCTGAACCCGCCGGGAAACAGGATTCACCGCCCGCCCCTTACGGCCCCTTTTCTGCGGAGCCAGGGCCGCCAACTGACCCTGTTCAACCTGACGACGCCAACAGGCAAGGTTGGAGAAGTACAACCCTTCCCGCCGCAAAAGTGCCCCCAACTCCCCGGGGCTGCAGAGTTCCGCCTCCCGCACAATCCTCAACTTGTACTCGGCCGTAAACTTCCGGCGCTTCGCCTTCTCGACCACCTCGGGATCAGGGACGGATGGTTCTCCAACCCTTGAAGCCGACGACCCGGGCTGAACAACCACCGGCTTGCTCTCGCCCGTGGCCTCCGTGCAACGGCTCACCCCCGAGGGTTTTTTCACCCCGGCCCCCTGGCCATCCCACACCTGAAAATTCCCTGCCATGCCCATCACCTTTCTCCGCCCCCATTGTACTACACTAAATCCGCGGAGGTAGGTGTCTCATCCCATTATGGCACAGAGGGGGAACGGCGGCCAGAAATACATAGGCGATTGGTGCCAGTAGAAGAAGGCATTGCCATCGCGCCCACCGAATTACCCTTCTGGACTTGGGCAAGGACAGGAGGGATTCATAGGAGGTGCTGGCAATGCCCGAACAGGAGTATATCAAATATCTGTACGAAAAGGAAGGGTGTAGCATTGCCGAAATCTGTAGAAGGGTTGGAGTGAACCGGCGTACCGCCGCCAAGTACGCCAAGAGGGATGATTGGAATATTGTGGCTGAGCATAGGTGTCGGCCGAGGCCGGTGATGGGGCCCGTGGCCGAGGTTGTCGAGATGTGGCTATCGGAGGACTTACTGAAGAGACGCAAGGATCGGCGGAATGCGGCCCGGATTTACAGACAACTGCGTGAGGAGTACAACTTCAAGGGCGGGGAGAGGACGGTAAGGGAATACGTCGCTTTGTGCAAGCAGAAGCTTGCTGCGGCGGCCGAGGGGCAGTTCGTAGAACTGGACCATCCGCCCGGGCATGGGCAGGTTGACTTTGGTAAGATGCGGGTGTTTTGGGATGGGGAACTGCGTGAAATAAGCTGCCTGATCTTCTCATTTCCGTACAGCAATGCTGGTTTTTGTATTCCTCTTCCCAGCGAAAACATTGAGTGTTTTCTTTATGCTCAAATCAAGGTGTTCGAGTGGGTAGGCGGTGTACCTCAGACCATCTTGTACGATAATCTTCCGGCAGCCGTGATTACTATCGGGAAGGGTCATGATCGCAAGCTGGTTGAGACATTCTCCCGCTTTGCACTTCACTATGGCTTCAAGCCATTGTTTGCTGCTCCTGCAAAAGGTAATGAAAAAGGCAACGTCGAAAACAAAGTTGGGTATTCGCGATGTCAATGGCTGCTACCGTATCCACATGTCTTCAGTTATGAGGGCTTAACGGTCGAACTCTACGAGAGGGCCTGCCGGGATATGGGTAGACCGCACTATGCAAAGGGCACCCCGATGTCGGAACTCTTTGAGGCGGACAAGAAAGCCTTGTTGCCGCTGCCGAACATTCCCTTTGAGCCGGTCCAGACCGAAATGGCCAAGGTGAATAAGTACGGCCAGATTCACTGTCGCAAAGAAGTGTACGCGGTGATGAATGCCAAAGTAGGGGAAACAGTTACCGCCAAATTCTGGTGGGACCGTGTGGAGATTCTCGATGGGGACGGTAAGCTGTTGACCACGTTACGGCGCCACTACACGCTGAAAAGTCAGCCGGTTGATTGGAAAGGATACTTCGACCTTTTCGTGCGCAAACCCCGGGGGGCCAGGCATGCCAGCATGTACAAGCTTTTGCCTGAGTCGGTTCGTGAATATCTGGCGGACGAAGACTACTCGGTCTACCGGAAGCGCCTGAAATTTGTTTACGATCTGCTCGCTGAGGGGTTTGACATGGAGGCGATCGCCGGAGTTCTTGCAGAAGGCCGTGACCGGCTGGGCGGGAACGAGAGCCTGATTAAGTACAAACTCTACTCACTCAGCGGCCAGGAGCGCCCTCTGGGGGGGATTCAGGAGGCATACACACCCGAGAGTGTCAGGCGGTATGCACCGGAGGTTGGTTCGTACGATCAGTTGGTTCCCGGCGCCGCTGGGGGGAAAGGTGGTGATCCGGATGGCCGTGCCGGCTACGCTGAAGGAACAATGTAAGGCTCTCAAGCTGGGCCATGTACCCGGCGCATATCTCGACATCCAGTATCGTGACCGGGAACAGTATCTGTCGGAACTCTTTCAGGCGGAGTTGGAGGCGCGACAGGCTCATAGGATCAACCGCCTCGTAAAGCGGGCAGGCTTCCCGTCCTTCAAGACATTGGAAACCTTCGACTGGAAGCCGGTTACCCTCCCCCGTTCGATCACCATTACCGAATTGTCAGATGTGGTGTTCGTTGAGCGGCATGAAAACGTGTTGGCTCTGGGCGGAGTGGGAATTGGCAAAACATGCCTGGGCATAGCGCTTGGTATCAGGGCATGCATGCAGGGAAAGAGCGTCCTCTGGTACACCTGCATCGATCTGGTCAATACGTTGCTGGAACATCACCGGCAGGATCGCCTGGGCCGGTTCATGCGCGATCTGAGAAAGGCAGATCTGATCATCATTGATGAGTTGGGCTTTGTCCCACTTAAGCGGGAGGGTGCGGAACTCCTGTTCAATGTGGTCGCCGCCGCCTATGAACGGCAAAGCCTCATAGTTACTTCGAACCTTCAATTCGGTGAATGGAATTCTGTTCTTGGCGACAATCGTTTGACGACAGCCATGATTGACCGTTTGGTACACCATGCCCACATTCTGGCGTTCGACGGTCCCAGCTACAGATTGAGACAAGCTCTGTCCGCAACTCGGAGGGGTGGAGATCAAGTGGATGCTTCTGTGTCGGAGTGATTCCGTCACTAGTAACGAAAAACTTCAATGGGGTGGCACTAGTGAGTAAGCATGGCAGTAAGCATAAAAGGCAGGTCAGAAAAATGGTTGAACTTCTGTGTCATAGATATAATGTATTCTCTATTTACGCTAAGGATATTGCTAGTTGCCTGGAATATCCCTTGAGCGTTGTTGAAGAAGAGCTGCAGCTATTGCATGAAGATGGGGTTCTGGAGCCCATATGGGAGTTGCATTGTGGGCAATGCGGTAGTGTTGCAGTATCTTATGAACTCCCTGAATTGTTCCACAGGTTCCAAGTGCCCATGATACCATGTGAGCATTGCATGTCATGGTTGGAAACGGAAGGCCTTTCAGAGGAAGACTTGGTACTGGCTTATCACCTCGCAGAGAGTGGCAATTCTGGCGACACTAACGACGAATACTCGCCATTCCTGCAAGAAAATGATGTCACTGCTGACTGGGAAGGGGATACCTTCTAATCCTCAATGAGCACTTCTGTTACGTCCCCCTGCTTTCCACCTGGCAGTGGGCACTACTGGTACCAACCCAAGGGGGGGGTGAGAAAGCGGCGGCTGTCAGTCCGGGCATCGTTTCAGGGCTGATCCGTCCCGGCGAACTGCGAGAAACGGCCCAAAAAGCAGCGCTACTAGTGACGGCCGGAAAAGGGCTTTCAGGGATACCTCCGGCAGGGTGACCTGCGCGGGGCTGAGTGCCCAGGGAACCCGCCACGGCCGCGGTCAAAGGCCTGGTCGGCCGGCAACCCGGGCATCGGGATCCGTCCCGGCGAACCGCGAGAAACGGCCCAAAAAGCAGCGTTACTAGTGACGGGCCGGAAAAGGGCCTTCAGGGATACCTCCGGCAGGGTGACCTGCGCGGGGCTGAGTGCCCAGGGAACCCGCCACGGCCGCGGTCAAGGGCCTGGTCGGCTGGCAACCCGGGCATCGGGATCCGTCCCGGCGAACCGCGAGAAACGGCCCAAAAAGCAGCGTTACTAGTGACGGGCCGGAAAAGGGCCTTCAGGGATACCTCCGGCAGGATGACTTGCGCAAGGCTGAGTGGCCCCGGGAACCCGCCACGGGTGCGGTCAAAGGCTTGGTTGGCTGGCAACCCGGGCATCCGGATCCGTCCCGGCGAACTGCGAGAAACGGCCCAAAAAGCAGCGTTACTAGTGACGGCCGGAAAGGGGCTTTCAGGGATACCTCCGGCAGGGTGACCTGCGCAAGGCTGAGTGGCCCCGGGAACCCGCCACGGCCGCGGTCAAAGGCCTGGTCGGCCGGCAACCCGGGCATCGGGATCCGTCCCGGCGAACCGCGAGAAACGGCCCAAAAAGCAGCGTTACTAGTGACGGGCCGGAAAAGGGCTTTCAGGGATACCTCCGGCAGGGTGACCTACGCGGGGCTGAGTGCCCCGGGAACCCGCCACGGCCGCGGTCAAAGGCCTGGTCGGCCGGCAACCCGGGCATCGTTCCCAGGTGAACCTTCGGCTCACCACTAACAGAAGGAACACACAAACATCGTCACTAGTCACGAATCGATTTAAACTAAGGAGGTTATTTCAATCGATTACACAGGCGCCGACCGCCAATACCGGTATCGTATACAGCATCCACAGATTAACGTAACTTTTCGTAACGTCGAGGAGTATCGCTCCGTCAGGCAAGCATCTCTCCGCGCTCGCTCTACCCCTCGGGAGGTGCTGGTCAAATGGGCGCAGGAAGTTTTAGCGGAGCCCAAGGGATCGAGGGAACACTAACGGCCTGATAAGCGCTTGTAAAAATCAGTCAGAAATGGGGTGGTGCCAAAAGGCTATTATGGGTAATTTTTCCTCCTATCCCCCCCGCGGGGGGGATAGGAGGACGCCCTGGGGCGGGATGGTACCTGTGCACTTTTAGACCGCCGAAATGAGCATTTCCTGCTTGCCAAAACCAGGTGGCTGCCTTGCGAAAGATCGGCTTAAA
>Ga0078972_1006882_pt1 | contig 26227 bp, 17 predicted proteins | sample YelNatPaOPGAMG01_FD_67568 | JGI IMG/M metagenome (GOLD analysis project Ga0078972, IMG submission 67568) | Hot spring thermophilic microbial communities from Obsidian Pool, Yellowstone National Park, USA - OP-RAMG-01 (SPADES assembly) (version 2) | ecosystem: Environmental > Aquatic > Thermal...
AACATATAAAAGAGATCACCCTTGTGTGTAACCAGTGGGTGAACTCATACAAGCGTCTTGTTGTTGGTTATGAGGCGCCTGTATATATCTGCTGGGCAAGGAGAAACAGGAGTGCCCTTGTCCGTGTTCCTATGTATCAGCCAGGTAAAGAGAAATCCACAAGGATAGAGCTAAGGTCTCCAGACCCTGCCTGCAATCCATACTTAGCATTTGCCTGTATGGTAGCAGCAGGAATGAAGGGGATAGAGAATAGATACCCTCTTTGTGAGCCACTTGAAAGGGATGTATACCACCTGTCAGAGGAAGAGATGAAGGAGTTAGGGGTTGAGTGTCTCCCTGGCAGTTTGATAGAGGCGATAGAGATTGCTGAAAAGAGTGAACTGTTAAAGGAAGTCCTTGGGGAGCATATATTCAACAACCTCATAGCAGCAAAGAAGATAGAGTGGGATGAATACAGAAAGAGAGTCCACGAATATGAGATAAGTACCTATCTCCCTGTTTTATAGTACGAGCCATTACTTTCAACAGATATCCCAATCTGTATTGTCCAGACGGACCTCTTTGCCTGTTTTTGCAGATTCATAAGATGCCAATATCACCCTTACATCCATAATACCTTCTTCTGCACCAGGATATGGTTTCCTATCCTCTTTAATAGCAGAGATAATCTCCTTATAATGTGGAAGATAAGGACTTTTTGTGGTGTCTATCTTATGAGATTCTACGCTCCCATCTTTATAAATAATATTAACACTATCTTTAGAAAGATTTATTACCCCATTTTCAAAGTTAAGATGGCAACATTTCTCCAACTCAGGACTAATCTTATAATAACAGTTCTCTTCCCAGAGTACCGCTGAACCATCTTTATAACCGATAAAGACAGAACCATTTCCTTCTATCCGTACACCTGGCTGAAAAAAACCTATGGATGCCTTAACAACTATTTCTCCACTTCCGATAAGGGCCCGTATAAGGCCCACCCTGTGAACACCGATATTAAGCAATGGCCCACCACCAGCAAGTTCAGGACTTAAAAACCATGCAGGTCTATCAGGTGTAAAATAATCCCTGTAGTGTATTATACTTCCTGAGATAAACCTTCCTAATCTACCTGACCTGATTATCTCTCTTGTCTTTTCAACCTCGGGTAAATAATAAGAGATATCAGCAGTCATCACCTTTAACCCCTTCTCTTTTGCTTTTCTATATAATGCCCTGCACTGTTCCATAGTTATTGCAAATGGTTTTTCCATCATTAAGTGACAACCACAGTCAAGTGCCTTCATCCCTATTTCATAGTGGAGGTAATGTGGAACTGCTACAACAACAATATCAACTCCTTCTTCAAGAAGTTCTCTATAGTCAGTAAAACCCTTTACCCTATGTTCTCTACAAAATTTATCCAGTTGATTTTTATCTATACTACAACCACTATATAGTTTTAGTTCCTCACAACCCTTAATCGCCTGGATATGTAGATGACTTATTGCCCCAAGTCCAATAACCCCTACTCTCATTTCTCTCATATCTCTTCCAGTGCTTTCTTGACCTTCTCGTAATAAATCTCTGCCAGTAGTTTAGAAGAATAATTTTTCAACATTGGAGTAATAACTCCTATATAACCAGCATAACCTATCTGTTTTAATACCTTAAATATCTTATTAAAATCAGGGCCATCTGGTTCACCAATTATACCACTTCTGAAATATCTTCCTCTAAACCTTATCTCTGCATCTTCTCTTTTTGTTTCAACTATATACTGGACAAGGACATAGAAGATTTTGTCTTTTATTTTGTTTATACCTCCAATATAATCACTTCCACTGATGAAGAGATGACAGGAGTCATATAAAATACCAAAGTTGGAATGGTCTACCTCCTTAAGAAAATCAACTGTCCTTTCTATTGTTTCAGTAGGGTATGGATTATCCTCTGTGCCAATATGATTATTCAAACCAATTTTAATACCATATTTACAGGCAGTTTCTGCACACCTTCTTATCTTTTCTGACCTTATACCTTGTCCCTCTACTATCTTTATAATCTGGCAGTCAAACTTCTTTGCCAACTCCAGAAATTGGATAAAAATATCCTCATCATCTAATACAGGGTATCCCCTTGTCTCCATACAAACTACCTCTAAGCCACTATCCTTTATCATACTTATATACTCTTTCACCTTGGCAGAAGACGTATCTAAAGAAACCTGTGTCCTTCTCAACTCTATACCTTTATATCCAATGTCAGAAGCAATCTTAATAAACTCCTTCAACGGTATATTCTCTTTATAATCCCTCTCAAACAACCTCCCGGATAAAGCAATCTTCATCGGCATTTTATATAACTTTTTCTTTTAACCTGTATTATTCTTTGGACTTTTAATACACCTTATAAGATATTATAGATAAATCACCCTGTTTTCTTTTATTGACCTGTCCGCTGCTATTACTATTTTTAAAGATTCATATGCACCAATAAGATATTTCTCCAGAGATATATCATTCTCCAGAGCATCCAGAAAGAAGTTGTGTTCATCTTTTAAACTATCGCCTTTCTCTGTATTCTTTGTTATGATTTTTTCACTGACCATCACATCTTTCCATAAACAGGTAGTAGATGGAATTAATCTTTTTTGTAAACGATAGGTGGCAACCGTTGGTGGGCTATCAGGAGTATTATGGTCAAGTTCATACAAAATACTGTAAGACCCTTTAGGACCACTGAAATCTTTTATACACCACGCATTTTGGGTCATCATTGGGCCCCATCCTGCTTCATAGAAACCAATTGAACCATCAGCAAACTTTACCTGTAACAAACCATAATTATAATAAATATCCGGTAGTAAAGGGTCTAAATTAATACCCTGAGCATAAACTGAAACTGCTTTACAATCCACAATCAAGCACATTAAATCAACATAATGAACACCGCAATCTATAAGCGGTGAAGTATCTATAATCAACCTCTTCTGTCCTTCCCATATTTCTCCAAATGTCTGCTGATTGCCTGTCATTCGCATCACAAGAGGTTTACCGATAATGCCGCCTTTCAATTCTTTAATGACTGTTGGCCATGGCTCCATATAGCGGAGCTGGTGGCCTATTAGAACCTTTCCTTTGCTCTTCTTTGCTGCATTTATAATCTCCATTGCCCCTTCTAAAGAATTACTTATGGGCTTCTCACACAGGACATTTTTATCATAAGAGAGAGCAGAATTAACTATCCGGTGGTGTAATGACGGTATGGTAGTGACTATAACTATCTCTATATCATTTCTCCTTACTTCTTCCTCATAATCTGTAGAATATCTCTTTGCATTATATCTTTCTTTGTATTCTCTTGCTTTTTCTTCCACAATATCTACTACAGAAACAATTTCTGCACGGCCACTATCTATAAGTGCCTCAATATGGGCTGCTCCCATACCACCACAACCCACAACCGCAACTTTCCATTTTTTATTACCGGTCTTCATCTTTTCCGAGAGAAATAGAGATATGCAATATCTCCCCCTCAAATGTCCAGTGCGCAGGATGGTATCCAACTGAAAGGTATCTAAAACTCCCTCCAGGACAACGGTCAATACTACGACTATCTATAACTTTATTATCAACTATAAGAGAAAAATCTCTCTCGTTCCAAACTACACTTACTGTATGGATTTCTCCTGCCTTCCAGTGTTTTATATCACACTCCAATGAATCTATAAGGTCCCTTTTAGCATCATATATTCTAACGGATATAATGCCATAAAAACTAATGATACTCAATGCAGACGCAGTGAATTGCTCATCTGAAAGATGCAACCACCCTCTCTGGCATACCGCAGCACCTTCATCACCCTGCCATAAGTTTTTAACTGTGAGTTTTATTACTCCCTTCTTTGTAGACACAGGTTGTTTGAAAGAGCCATATATGTAACTATTACCATCTTCAATAAGAATACCATCTCTGTTAAAACGTGGTGTAGTATAAAGGGCGCCGTTATCAAGAAAGACAGGATTCCCTTTGTTAATAGAAAAAAATCTATCATTGAGAAGGTCCTTCGGAGTCCCGGAAAATGACCATGTATTTGAGGAAGTAGTAAACATCAAGTTTCTTATCTCTTTCTCAATATCCTCCTGCCATTTCATAAGCCAGTAAAGACCTGCATTGGCTGACCGCATCATAATACCAAGTTCTCTTGCAGTCCTTATACTTTTTGAATTGCCTTCTTCATCCACTGTTCCACCAGGACTTACCATTGCCCAAAACGCACCAAAAAATGCTTCTTTAGCAACTGTTCTATATAACTCATTGCCTGTCTTTTCATACAGATATGCAAGAGAACGGACAGGAAAGATACCTGAAACAGGGTCAAATTTTCTATGGCCTCGGTTATATGCATTTAGTTCATACTTAAAGATACAAGCCACAGGATTCCACATCCTTGCAATTAAAAAATCCGCTATCTTTCTCATACATTCCAGTGCCTTTTCATCACCGGAATAACTGTGATACCTTTCAAGTCCTTCCATAACAATAGAGAGCATAAAAGTTTTTGAACCATCCTGTGCTCCTGCCCTGAACCACTTGAATTTTTTGCCATCAAAAGAATCTATTTTTAAATACATACCATCAGGGTCATTAAAATATCGTAACAGGAAATCCGTCATCTGTTCCACTTTCTTCAAAACTGTAATATCTCCATTGGACTCAGCATTTACTACAAGTTGTATCATTGGCCAACCAACTGTCCTTTCGCATATAAACCAGTGTCGCATAATAGCATCATCTGTATCCCCCTGAAAATTCTTCAGCAATGACCTGCCAATTGCTTCTGCTGCCTCCCGTGCCCATATATCACCAAAAATAAAATAGCCAGCCCATAAACCTTCTGTAAATGAATGGTCACCAACACCCGGAGTTGCTCTGTGTAAGTTGTGGTCTTCTCCATATTCAAGATATCCATGGTAAAACATCTTACCATTCAATATATCCATATCCAGGTCAGCCATATGTGTTATGCCATGCCGTGCAATATCCAGATATTTCCATTGACCTGTCCGCACAAACTGCTGGAAGAAAGCAAATGGAATATCATACTCATTATCAACATATATCCTGTGGTGTGGACTTTTACCACCATATCTTCCCCATTCTAATGGCCAGTCCCCGTAGTGCTGTAAGCCAAAGTATTCTGGTGCCTGTTCTGTCTCATTTTCAAGTGGTACAGCAGGTCCCATATTTTTATCTTCAGGTGTATCCAGTCGGCTACGGCGGAGGGAGTTAAATGCGGATTCCACAGAAGATTCAAAACCCTCAAAGAAATATATGCTTTTATCTGTTCTGGGAGCGAGTATTCCCACTGTATTTGTTGAACATATATATTCAGGGACCCAGTGCCATAAAGGGGTTAAAGGAAGTATTGAGGTCGCTGATTCTCCAGCACTCAGCATTATATTATGTCTGATACTTGTTCCTGGCCAGAACAAAAGTCCTCTATCCTGTGAAATAAATAGATTAAGAAGTATATTGCTATTTTCTACTATGACTTCTACCGGGTATCTCTGCCATCCCTTCTCTAAAAAGAGCCCATATACGTTACTTTTAATAAGTAATTCTGGAAAGCCCTTTTTTTCTTCTCCATCTAATGAATACACCCCATGTTTATATATACCAATCTTAAATGCCCTGCCGCTATACATACCAGGCACCTGCCATTCTTCATTATTCTTCGCACTGAAACACATACCCATTTTTCTTAAAAATTTTGCTTCTGAAGAAAAATTTGTTATTCTTCTGGTAATGTTAAATATCCCATCTAAAGGTATAAATCTGATGAGATATTCTATCCTTATATCTTTTTCTTTCTGGCAGGTAACGCGTAAAAGGGGTGCAAGTGGACTTTTTTCAATTAATTCCACACTTGAAATATCACAAACAATAAAATCTTTTCCGTCAAGAGATAGACCATCATGCTTAATGTTCCACAATTCTTTCTCTGATTTCCAGATAATCTCTCCTTTCTTATTAATCGTTATACTTTGACCTTCAAGATAGAGATGCCATAGGTTAGATTCATATTTTAAGCAAATTGTATTGTCCTCCTTATCTGATTTTTCTTTAGAAATATAAATCTCTGACTCGCCAGGAGGAACTCTGAGATGAACCCATGCCCATCGTAAACTCCCATCACGCCAGAAACTTCTCGGCTCAAACCATAATGGAAGTTGGTTACGCCCAGAAAAGGCAGACATCTTTTCTTGAGCAGAAAGATATCCTTGAGTAAAAGGTATACCTACTACTAAAACACGATGCCTGTAATCCGGGTTATTAACAAAAATAGTTGTTTTTTTTTCTTTCATTTATCTTCCTCCCTTGATTTCCTTAGAATTGAACCCTACCAAACTTTGCTGGATTATGAAAGTTACCTGAGGGGAATAAAGCATAATATTTTGTTTCCTTCTCTCCTGCTTTTGGACGACGTGTCCTTGTAACATTAATACCCCATCTGGCACCTGATACCGGCCTACCTCCTATCTGAGAAAAAGGAATTGCAAATTCAGCAACCCAGTATTTATCAAAGATTCCTATAGCATATTTGAAATCAATCTTTTTAACATCTGAACCAGATGGTCCTGCAGAATATATTTGCCCTGCAGGGTCAAGGGCAATCTGATAATATCTGCTAAAACTATTGGTAGTATCAAGAAAAATCTCAACATCATCATTATCACCAAAAAGGGTCTGCATAAAGGCATCCGGAGAAGGACTTTTCTTTGCTGAAAGTTGCTCCATTACCGGTTCTATGCACTTAACTGCAACATAAAAATTGTTCTCGTCATATCCAAGCCATACGAGTGTCTCAATATCTGCCTCTGCCCCATTTGCAACATAAACCATTTTACCATCCGGTGACCTTTTCCAACTTTCGTCATCAATCTTTCCATCAATAACAGGTGGGTTATTGACTGCTTTTACCAGAAGGGCTTTCTGTTTCTCTGCCTCTTCCATAGCAACTTTTATCGCTAAGTTAATCTTTAATGAATATCCCAGTGATTGGAGAAGTTGTGCTTCACAACGGTTCACTCTATTCCATTCAGGAGAATATTTCTCTACAGACGTCTTCGCCTGCTCAATAAAGTCCAGTGCTTTTACCAGACGTTCTGGTGTAAATATCTTCTTCCAGACAGTTTCCTTAAATTCTGTATCTATTTTAAATTTTCCTGATAAGTATTTCGGACATTCCTCCAACCACAGGTTTTCCAGATATGTATAGCATGCCTTAACCGGTACTGCTGCATTTCCATAAAGGTTACGATAAAACTCTTCAAGCAGTTCTTCTGTGTCCTGTGTTACATCCCACATAAGTTCAGCAGCAAGATAATATTCTGGCTGTGTATAAGGACCTGTTTCCGTCTCTCCTCCACAGAAGAAAAACCCATCTGTCTTCCCGTATAACGATTTTATCTCATTTGCAACAAGATGTGGAATTACAAGAGGCAGATGAGGTATTGAAGCCCTGAATGCATCCGTATACATCCAGACCAAACAGATATATGCCTTCTTCCTCCACTCTGTAACTAAATTATCCCACTCCTTTTTACTATCGGGGTCAGCCAACCGAGCAGGTACACAACCTGCTAAAGCAATCTTTACATTATCAGGCAATACTACATTCTTTGGTGGCCAGAACCTGTTATCGCTCCCATACGCTAAGGCAACAATAAACTTACCGGGAAATTCTTTTTTTGCCACTTTAGCAACCTCTGCTACATGGTACCAATAAGCATCCTGAACCATCCTTTTACCTTTCTCATCCTGATAATACCATTTAGAGCATAATGGGCACTCACAGTAGCGCATACTTCCGTCATTAGCACCAATGGGAAAATGATTTATATCAGAGTATGTCCAGACCCACATATGCCGCTTTACCTCTCCTCCGAAAAATAACCGCATCTCTTCAATCTGTTGCTGGATTGTTGCAGGATTTGCCCAGCAAAAATCCCTATTATTTCCTGCCTTGTTTTTACCAGTCCACCCCCAGTCATTTGTCCTTTTCCCATCAACAAGTGCAAAATATTCAGGGTGTTCCTTCCCAAATAGTTCCCCCCAGAACCACATTGCATGACTTCCCTGACATGCCCAGGAAAATCCTAACCTGCTACGGAATGCCCAGACATGGTCAGTAAGAAATTTACTGTCAGAAACTTCTGGCTTAGGAAGTTCTGTTGTCCCTGTATGGTCATTACCAATCCATATCTTTCTTTGAGTAAAAGATGGTCCAATAGTAAAATCCATAGGAGGAATCTTTAACAGCTTCTGTTGAGGAATAACCTCACCAAGCGGCCCTGGAAAATACCAGTTGACGCCTATCACCCTTTTAAGGAAGGTATATACACCAAATACTGTACCAACCCGTGTGGCTGCATCCCTGTCATACTTCGGATGCCAGTATCCTTCCTTCATCTCTTTATATGTAAAGAGCGGGTGGTCATCACCTGCAATGATTATATAGTCATCTGTTGTTTTAAGATAGAAACCTTCCTTTGGCAATTTTGATATATCCAGCCCTAACATATCTGTAATGGCATTTTTACCAATAACAAAAGCAGGTTTAGGTATAGATGGAGCTGCGTTAACTATTGGCAGTTTCACTCCCAATGACTGAAAACAGTATTTTTGCAATTCCTCTGCTGCAAAACGAGCAACAGAGTTTGTATCTTCACCAACTGCAATACACTGAACTTTACGGTCCTTCAAAAATATCCCTGTCGTTTCATCATCTGCAAAAATACCTGTAGAAGAAAAAATTAATGCATAAAATATCAGGATATATCTGGATATATATTTTCTCATACTGGCTCCTTCACCATTTCTTTAAAAGTTCAAGTGTTTCATATGAACGTGCCTTCATCTGCTGAAGGCCTACACTGTTTGGTTGTTTGAAAAAACTGAATATTGCAAAACGAAGGGTCTTTACATCTGGAGCCAATTCCATCTGGATTGGAAACTGGGTATGTGTCATAGGAACAACTATAGATTTTAGTTCTTCTGGAACAAAAACTAGACCACCGCCTCCTTCATTTTCAGGATTGGTTTCCGGGTCCAATACCCTGTCTGCAACAAAAAACCATGTAGTTTCTGATGGTTTAATTTCAAACTTCCGCCTGCCTGTTATCTCATCCCGGGTATTGGTCTCCAGGTCAAGAATGATGCTTTTTTCAACCCCATCTTTACTCATCTGGTCTGAATACTCTTTCTTTGCAGTTATAAGAAGTTTATCCCTTAAAATTTCTCCTGAACCCTTACCAAATCCACCTGGAACCGTATTTATCGTCATAACAATAGATGGCTTTACATTTTTTTCATCTGGTTCAAATGTCCATTTACAAAAAAGACGGTCATCTCTACCAGCCATACGACAGAGAAGTTTTGTTTTAACACCTGGATTGTCCCAGAAAAATTCAACAAAGGAAAAAGCACCTTCAGTCCAGGTCTTAATCTGTGCAGGGACAGAGATAATAACGGATTTCCCATCAACCAGTGGTCTAAACGCTTCACTGTAGTGCCATGTTCCCTTACCTGGCATCCAGATTCCAAACCGTTCAAGCATTCCTTTACCACCATCTGGATTAGGAGCATCAGGACACCAGCCATACCACAGAGAAAATTTAATAACACCTGAATCAATCTGCACCTGCTTGCGAAAGACAGTTTGACCATCTAAAGGACCTGAAGAAACCTTCACTGCATCATCTTCAATTATCTTGACTACTGGAGGGCTTACTATTTTTTCTACATCAACCTTAACACCACCTATTGTCCCTGCTGTCAGAAACACAGATACTCCTGAATTTAATAACCATATTACCCACATAACCCTTTTCATAGTCCCCCTTTTTCACTACCATGGCAATACTGCATTTTCTCTGAAGTACTGTCCTGCCTGTCCAGGTAAAGGACCAATCCAATATGACACATGACCATCAAAATATAAAAGGTTGATTCCGTTATTATGCCTGTCTAAATAATTACCCATAAACGGTGTATTTGTTGTATCAAGCCACTCAGTCATTGGTGCTGAATTGTTGTATCTCCATGCAATACCGTATCCTTGACCGGCTGTAGTAGAACCATCGCACACCATAAAATGTTTAGAAGGTCTTTTAACATCATCAAATTTTCGGAATCCATAGCCATAATCCAGGTTCCAGTTATTAAACCCTCTTGCTCTGAAGAACTGAGCACCATTAACACAGTAACTGTATTTTACTGACCCACTTCCATATATACGTCTTGCCCATTTTGGACACTGAACTGGCTCGTTTTTCCCACCCAATCCATATCTCCAATCACTATAAATATCATACTTAAGGTATCCTTTTTGTTTCAAAATCTGGTCCCAATTTACATTTACACCATCATATCGACTGGGACAGAGCCATCCATCATTGTCCTGTGAGTATTGATAAAAAAGAAAATAAAGTTGTTTCATATTATTCATACAGGCGGCCTGTCTTGCTTTCTCTCTTGCCTGGGATAAAGCAGGTAGCAACATTGCCGCAAGGATGGCAATTATTGCTACCACTACCAGAAGCTCTATCAATGTAAATCCCGTCTTTCTCAAGATTCTCTTTTTCATATTGCACCTCCATAAAGGTTTTCTATCTAACCAGTACTGTATTTCATCCTTCCATTTCTCTGTTCTTCTTCCTTCCATTTTTCATCACCCCCTTTCTCTATTTTAATCCCACCTTACTTTTACCATATATCCAGCCCAGAAGATAGCACTTTTTCACATACTATTAGCACTAAAACGGACTATTTCTGATATAACTTATTAAAAAACCATCCTCAGGGTTAAAAAATAGTTCGTATATCACCCTTTCAAACTTATCGCCCTTTCCTTTTAAAAACCGTTTTTTCACCTTCCCGAGGATATAACTTAAGACCTGAACATCCCCTGCCCCTGCCTTCAAATACTTCAGAATATGCCTCCCTTCATAAACGCCACCTGTACCTGAAATTGAAATGCCCGGGAATGCCTTCTTTATTTCTCTTATCTGCACTAAATTCCTTTCTCTTAATTCCTTTCCACCATAAGCAGAGTTAATCCTTTCCTTAAATATTCTGTTTCCGATAATAACCCCATCCGACTTCCCTTTTATCCCTGATTCAATCATTCTTAATTGAAAGTCAAGCCCATAGTCAAGGTTTAAAATCTTTGGAAATACATAAACATCAGGAAACTCTCTTTTAATAAATAACGGGATTTCCCTGTACCATCTTAATATATTTTCTTTTTCCATAATGGCTTTTTCATTCTTTAATGACGGGCAGAAGTCAATCTCAAAAATTCTATATCCAATCTCATAAATCTTTTTTATTGTATGTGTCCACTCATCCCTTTTTAATTCCTCATCAGGTCCTGGCAGATGACACAGGATAGAGGCAACTATCAAAAAATTATTATCAGAAAGGGTAAAGGCACCATTCGCAAATTTCAGATATTCTTTCAGGTCCCTTGTATCTCCCCTTCCGTCCCAGTGAATAACAGGATTTTCTTCTTCATCATATGTGGTTTTTAGATAGGCCATCTTTTTTCTCTGAAAAAGCATTGAGCAATTACCCTTCTCATCCTCTCCAATAACTGACTTTAATACACACCCTGAATATCCTGCTTCTTTAATCCTTGTTATTTGACTCTTTTCTTTTGTCAGTTGTCCGGGGGCAACTAAAATAGGATGTTTCAGGTCAAAATTTCCATATTTTGCTTTTAGGGCAATACCAAGTTCACTTCTTATTATCTCCGGAAATTGAGCATCAATCGGATGTTCAAGATAATATTTAGCCAGTCCTTCAATCTTTTTTTCAATTCCCATTTTTGAATTTCTCATAAAGTTTCTTTATCTTTTTCTTCTCATCATCTGATAGAGGCAAAAGGGGTGGCCTTACCATTGAGTTTTTAAAGACCCCCATACAGACAAGAAATTCTTTAAGGCGTGCCTTATAGTCCCTGACAGGTCTTTTGAAACAGAATTTACATATATCCTCAACCTTTTTAAATAGTGAAGCCCCTTCCCTAACCCTGCCTTCTTTTATCTTCCTTATAACCTCAACCTGTAGTTCTGTGAAGATAGAACCAAATCCAATCAGCGCCCCATCTGCTCCAAGTAAAAATGACTCTGGTATAAAGTTGTCATTCCCTGTTAAAATCTCTATCTTTTTATTTAGTGTTGTTAAAAAATCAACTGTCTCTTTAAACCTCAAGGCATCAAAACTCGCTTCTTTTATTGCAACCACATTCTCTATATCAACAAGTTCTTTCAAGGTATCAAAGTGATAATATGTCCCACCCAGTATCTCCTGAAGTTGAAAAATAATCATTCCAATCCCTATCCTTGAAATCTCCTTATGATACTCTATTATTAAACTATCCTTTTCATATCCACCTCTGAAGGCAGGATGTGGGAAAACAAGGAAATAATCAATCCCCATATCTTTAAATGCCTTTCCCTCTTCAATAACCTGATAGGTCGTCGCACCACCAAGACCTGTTATCAAAGGGACTTTGTCCTTTAATATCTCTTTCGCTATCTTTATTATTCTTTTCTTCTCCTCAAATGTTAAAAAATGTCCTTCTCCTGCATCACTATTTACAACAAGCCCTTTTATTTGAAAACCACTGATAGACCCTATATATTCCCTTAAAATCTCTTCATCTATTCTATAGTTATCCTTTAAAGGTATAACTATTGCAGGAACCAGACCATCAAGTTTCTTCACCTGTTTTTCTCCTTTTTACTTTATTTATACCACAGAGCGGTTTTTTAGAATAGCACTTTTTCACATACTATTAGCACTAAAACGGACTAGATCCTTCTCATCTTTGAAGGGGGGATACCTTCTATCATTCTGAATAATCTTGAGAAGTAGTTTATATCATAGATGCCAATCTTACCTGCTATTTCTTTAATCTCAAGTGTTGTCTCTTTTAAGAGTTGTTTTGCATAATCAATTTTAATTCCATTGAAGTATCTTGTAAATGAATAGCCAGTATATGTCTTTATAATCTTCTGTAAATAGTTCTGGGATATTTTAAATAAAGCTGCAACATCCTTTGAGCCAATATCTTTATCAAAATTGTCTTTCAAATAATTATTTATGTTTATAAATAGTTTATCCTTAATTGATACCTCCTCATCTTTTTTCCTTTCAACCATTGAGATTAAAAATTCCCTCAAAAGTAAGAGAAGATACCCATTTAAAGTAATAAGATATCCAAATTTTTTTTCTTTCAATGTTTCATTTATATTGCCTATAAGAGATTCTATCTCCTCTCTCCTTTTTAGAGAAGCATTCCAGGAATTTGGATTTTTTGAATAAAGGAGTTTTAAAATACTTAAAAATTCCTTTTCTTTGCCTTTAATTTTCTTTATTATACTTCTTGTCGTTTCAAATCTTAAGGTAAAAACCTCTGCGCTTGTTCCAGCATAAGGGATAAAGGAGTGTTTTTTCTTCTCAGGGATAAAAACAATACTTCCGGGGAAAACACTGAATTCTTTTTTATCAATTATTTCTTTTCCTGAACCTTTGATATAATAAATAATCTGATTATCTGAATGGGAATGGGGCAATGTCTGAGAATCAATCTTATGAATGTTTAACTGGAGATTACTTATAATTATCAGGTGTTCGCCAATTAAAAGCGGAAATTTGTGTTCCCTTATGGCTTCAAAGCTTTTAAGAGTTATATATCCATATTCTTTCATCTTATACACCCTGCTTCAAAAAATGCTGAAGGGTAAGTGCTGCACCACCTAAGGATGCCTGGTCATTCCCAATGTTAGAGATATCAAACCTAACGGCTTCACCGTAAAGGAGATGTGACCTTATACCAGAGAGAAAGATACTGAGAAACTTTTCTCCTAATCTTAAGAAATTCCTGTCCAGAACCACAAGTTCTGGATTTAATAGTTTAATGACATTTGCAACCGCGATAGATAAAAAAGAAGATGCCTCATCCATAATCTTACAGGCAACAGGGTCTCCTTTTTCAAATGCACTAACTATACCCTCAATAGAAATATCCTTTTCCTTTCTTAATTGACGCACCTTTTTTTCTATCGCAGGAATACCTGCTATTGCTTCAAGACATCCCTTTTTACCACATCTACACTTCTCTCTTCTCTCAGGAAATGTAAAGTGCCCCATCTCTCCTGCTATCTCTGTATATCCACCTATAACCTTCCCCTCGCTTATAATCCCGCAGGATATACCTTCTCCATACTCAACAAAGATAAGGTTATTAATACCTTTCCCTCTTCCAAAAAGGTGTTCAGCAAGCACCTTTGCCTGGGATGTATTGATTAAAAAGACACTGAAGCCAAGTTTCTTCTCAAGATATTTTTTAACAGGGACATCTCTCCAGTTTGGCATTATTGATGAAAAGACCGCTATTCCTTTTTCAACATCAATGATGCCAGGGTCAACAAAGCCCAGCCCGTATATCCTTGTTTTTGGTATCTTTGTTTCCTTTATCAAAGATAATACAAGTGATGTTATATCAGAAAGGATGGACAAACTGTCCTCATTATACCTTATCTCTGCTGATTTCTTGCCCACTATCTTTCCTTTAAAATTAAGGATTAAACAATCTATCTTTGATGGAAGGAGTTCACAACCGATGAAAAACCTTCCTTCCTGCACTATCTCCAGCAGTGCCTCTTTTCTCCCTGCACCCTTACGTCTCTCCTTTTTACCTTTTTCTCTCACCAGCCCCTTTGCAATCAGTTCCCTTACCACCTCTGTAATGGTGGCAAGTCGTATCCCTGTTATTCTCCCTATACCTATCCTTGAAATGGGCTGCCGTTCATAAACAAGGTTAAGTATAGGCGCCTTATAGTACTTATTCCTTTTTCCCATATCTCTCCTTTACCTCGCACTCTTCCTTGATACGCTTTCTATGTGCGAGGGCTTGATTTTTTCTCCCCCTCACCTTAATCCTCTCCCCCGTAGGGGAGAGGTAATGGTGAGGGGTGTGTCTCTTTCTATGCGAGGGGGATGTTTTTGTATTTCTCCCCCCCACCTTCATCCTCCCCCTCAGAGGGGGGAGGGAAAGGGTGGGGGTGAATATCTTTACTCATCCTTCCCCTCTCACAGAGGGGTGTCCTCAAAGGACAGGGTGTTTTACCTTAAAAATTGCCTGTCAAAAAATGCCTCTGTAAATTCTACAACTGTAGGACGTCCATGAGGACAGACAAAGGGTGTCTCACACTTCAACAGTTCATTTTTTATATATATTGCCTCCTCCTCTCTTATCCTCTCCCCTGCACTCACAGAACCCTTGCAGGCCCTTTTCGCAATGGTCTCTTTGTCACAGCCAGTAAACTTCCCTTCACCAAGGATATTTCTTAAAGCAACTTCAGGAGCTTTTATCTCCTTCGGAAAACCATGAACTGCAATAGAATGGGCGTCCCACCTTGTTGTCAAAAAGCCCAGTTCTTCCAGGAGTTCATAGCCATCCTCCCAGACCGCCATCTCTTCCTGATTTATTTTTACTATTATAGGGGTAAGCAGTCTCTGCACTTCCACCGTTCCTTTTTCCCACTGTTTCTTTAATAACTCATACCTTATCCTCTCATGGGCAGCATGCTGGTCTATAACAAAAAGGACATCCCCTGCGTCAAAAAAAAGGTATTTATTTTTATAACATCCTGTATAAACAGCCATCTTCAGTTTTTCTCTTAACCCTCTCTCTGTTGAAAGATGACCTGCCTTTGTATCAAAAAGTTGTTGCTCTGTTTGCACATCTGATAGGGAAGGTACAGCAACTACTCCCCTTATCTCTTCTGGTCTTTCAGGATATCCCCCTGCCACTTTTGCCTTTGCCTCTTTGAAAAGGACCTCCTTACATAAATCAGAAAGGACAGAAGAAATAAATCCTTCTTCTTTCAGTTTTACCTCCCGCTTTGTGGGATGGACATTCACATCAACATCTCCGGGGGGTAACTGGATAAATATAGCAAACGCAGGATATACATCCCTCGGGAAGATATCCTCATAAACATGGCTTACAGTATAAGAGATATTTCTGCTATAGACAGGCCTGTTATTGACAAAGATATACTGACGGTTCTTTACAGGAAATTGCAGGTTTATATCACCAAGGAAAACTTTTAATATAATATTTTTCTCTTTTATCTCCCTTGTTCCTGTAACTACATATTCTTTTTTAATACCTGCAACTTCACAGAGCCTATCAATAATATCCGGTGAGGGATGATAGTCAAAGACAATCCTCCCATTATGGAGAAGGGAAAACCTTTTATTATAAAATGCAATGGTATAAGGAGTAATAAGTCCTATTATCCTCCTGAACTCTGCTGTGTCTGACCTTAAAAACTTCTTTCTTGCCGGTGTATTGAAAAATAGTTCCCTTACTTCTACTGTAGTTCCTTCTGTCCGCGATATATCCCTTATTCCTATATTCTCTCCACCCCTGATGTGAATCTCCTTCCCCGCACCATCATAACCACTGGCTTTACTCTGCAACAGGACATCTGAAACAGCACCTATGCTGTAAAGTGCCTCTCCCCTGAAGCCCAGTGATTTTATATTGTAAAGGTCATCAAGAGACCCTATCTTACTCGTTGCATGCCTTTTAAAAATTCTTTCAATATCATCCGGTTCTATCCCTGCCCCATCATCCTTTACTGAGATAAATTTTTTGCCACCTGAACGCACCTCAACGGTGATATTCTCTGCTCCTGCATCAAGGGAATTTTCTATAAGTTCTTTTATAACAGAGGCAGGACTTTCAACCACTTCCCCTGCTGATATTCTGCTGACTATGGACTCTGATAAAAATTTAACCTTTCCCATCTTCTTTTATTCCTTCCTGAATTTTTTTCAGTTTCATACTTACCTCAATTGGAGGTGTTTTTTCAATATCTATATCAAGTATCTTCTCTTTTAACTTTTTAAGTTTCTCTATCTCTTTTTTAATATCTTCGTAAGGATTTTCCTCAATCCCTGAAAAAAGCGAAGGTGTATCTATCTTCATCTCTCCTATAATATGTTCTCTCAATGTCCCCTGTAGTTCCAGTTTAGAAAGAATCTCATCTGCACGTTTTATAATGGTATCAGGCACACCCGCTAACTTTGCCACATAGATACCATAACTTTCATCCGTACCACCAGGCATAATTTTATGAAGGAATATAACATCATTACCACTTTTTTTGACAGCCACATTATAGTTTTTGACACCTTTATTCTTTTGAGAAAGCCCTGTGAGTTCGTGAAAATGTGTTGCAAAAAGTGTTCTCACCTTTGTCTCTGTAAGATATTCAGCAACAGCCCAGGCAAGAGAAAAGCCATCATAGGTACTTGTCCCCCTTCCTATCTCATCAAGCACCACCAGTGCCCTCTTTGAAAGATTGTTTATTATGCTGGCTGTCTCATTCATCTCCACCATAAATGTACTCTGTCCCCTGCTTATCTCATCATGGGCACCTATACGTGTAAAGAGTTTATCTACAATTCCAATCTTTGCTGCCTTTGCAGGGACAAAACACCCTGCCTGTGCCATTATTACAATAAGGGCAACCTGCCTTATATAGGTTGACTTACCTGCCATATTCGGACCGGTGATGACTAAAAAGTGGTTTTCCTTATTATCCATAAGGGTATCATTGGGGATAAACTCCTCCTCTATACTCTTTTCAACAACCGGATGTCTTCCATCCTTAATAAATATCTCAAATCCATCATCTATATCAGGGATGACATAACCATTCTTTTCAGATGACTCTGCAAATGCGCATAGGACATCTATCTCAGCAACAGAAGATGAAATCTTATGTAGTTGTGATGAGTATCTAAGTATCTCTGCCTTTACCTTCTCAATTATTTCTTTTTCTATCGCCAGTATCCTCTCTTCCGCTGTTAATATCTTCTCCTCAAACTCTTTCAGCTGGGGAGTGATAAATCTCTCTGCATTTACAAGTGTCTGTTTTCTTATATAATCAGCAGGAACAAGAGAAAGGTTTGGCTTTGTTACCTCTATATAATATCCAAAGACAGTATTATATCCAATCTTAAGAGAGTTTATCCCTGTCCTCTCAATCTCCTTCTTCTGGAGTTCTCTTAGCCACTCCTTTACATTTTCCCTTATATCTCTCAGTTCATCTAACTCTCTGTTATACCCTTTTTTTACAAAGTATCCTTCATAACCAGTAGAAGGAATATCTGGCTCAACTGTTATGGATAAAAACTCCCTCAATTCAGGGATGTCATCTATAATAAAGTAATGACTTTCTAATCCCTTTAATATCTCTCTAAGTTTTAAGACCTTTTCAAGTAGATTATTGATTAAAAGTATATCTTTCACTGCCTCAGAATAGCCACAACTTATCCTTGAAAGTGCCTTCTCTGTATCTCCTATCCCTTTTAGGACATCTGTTATATCCTTCCTCAATCCAGGTTTTTCAATCAATATCTTAACTGCATCCTGTCTCTCTTTTATTTTGTGGACATCAAGCAAGGGATGGTAAATCCATTGCTTCATCTTTCTTTTTCCCATAGGTGTTACTGTGGTATCCAAGATAGAGATAAGTCGCTCTATCTCAAGCCCATAGATGGCTGATGGTGAGATATAAAGGTGGTCGGTATCTGTATAAAGAGAGACCTTTGTAATATGGGTTAAAGGCCTCCTGTTAACCTGCCTCAAATACTCAAGCAATCCCCCACAACTTCTTATCGCCCCTTCATTTCCATCTATGCCAAAGCCAGCAAGGGTGGCTATTTTGAAATGCTCACACAGATTTTTTTCTGCAATCTCTCTATTGAATATCCAGTCATCAGATGGGGTCATTGTTATCTTCTTCCACCTTAGAATAGGTGTGTTAAATATGCCTTCTATCATCTCTTTTTCCTCTTCGGGAAAGACACACTCATATAGTGGTATTCTTGCAAGTATCTCTGCTATCCTCCCCTTATCTTCAAAAGCGTTTGTATATATGGTCCCCCCTTCTACATAATCCACAAATGCAATCCCTGTTGACTTCTTATCAGGATATATTGCTGCTATATAACGGGAGTCAGGGGAATGTTCATCTATAAATGTCCCTGATGTAATAAGCCGAACAACATCCCTTTTGACTATACCTTTTGCTTTCGCCGGGTCCTCAACCTGTTCACAGATTGCTACCTTATACCCTGCCTTTATAAGTTTGGATATATAATTATCAGCAGCATGATAGGGAATACCACACATAGGCACCTTACCGGAAATGCCTGCACTCCTTGATGTAAGGACAACATCAAGTATCCGTGATGCAATCCTTGCATCCTCATAAAACATTTCATAAAAGTCACCCAAACGGAAAAAGAGGATGTATTCAGGGTATGTCTTCTTTATCTCATTATACTGTTTTAACATAGGTGTGAGGTTTTCCATAGCATTATAATTATATCACAAGTAATTACTGATTCAGATGGGTATATTTCTATGGAAATCTTAACAGCAATTTTTATTCAGTAGCAGAATTCTCCTGGGGAGATTGAGATGGATATACTTTTTCTAAATTCTTCTGATATTCCTCCATTTGTTTTTTATAATCTTCTTCCATCTTTCTATTCCATTCATCATATTTTCGCTCTATCTCTTCCTGTTGTTTTTGCATCTTCCTGTTTGAAATAGTAAACCTTATATTAGTAGTAATGTTTATCAATGCAAGGACTATAGCAATTAATAAAAACACCTTTGTAGCCCTTTCTCTGTCAATATTGTGGACATAAACACTTGCAAGGACTATGTAATAAAATCCTATAAAAATACAGGCAATCCCTCCCAACCATCTACCTAAGAAAGGAATATACCCGGCCACAATTCCAATAAGTGTTAGTGGAGCAAAAGAGGCCATACATTTAAAGGAAGTTTTAAAACTTTCCTTTGAATCAAGAAATATCCAGATTAAATGGGCAATGGCTGTTGATATAAAAGAACCTATTATTATTTCTATAGGCAGGATGAATATCAATACGAAAAGGTTAAAAGACAAATGGGGAAGAGAAAACGCTATAGGGACCTTTAAAAAAAGATGCAACAATAATAAGATAAAAACAAGAACATATATTATAAAGATATAAATCAATGGCTCTAAATACCCCCCTTCCTTTTCAAAATTCTGATAGAGTGCCTGAGGTGCAACAAAAAATTTCTTTGTATCTTCAGCCATCTTCTCCCATCTTATCTTTTCCATTTCTTCTCCTGGTTAATGTTCATTGTAATTGTACCTAATCTGTATAATCACACATTCTTTATAGGATACTTATTTACTGTTATATTATATAATTCCTATATCCTGCTCGCAATTTATTTTATCGTAAGTGCTTACTCAACAGTAGTTGAGTGAGAGGCACAGAGTAGCAAAAGCACAAAGTTGCCTCCTCACCTTAGTCCTTTTCCTGAAGGGGCACTTGCCTACAAAATTCCCCCTTTGAAAAAGGGGGATGAAGGGGGATTTTGAAATCTCCCCTAACCCCTCTTTACGAAAGAGGGGAGAACACCCCGTCCTTTCAGGACACCCCTCTCTCAGAAACTTTGTGCCTTAAATATAAGCACAGGTTGCTAAATATTTACATCTTATCCTACCTTTGTTATATAATTACTGGATATGGATAGGTCCTATGACATTATTGTGGTGGGTGGGGGTCATTCAGGGATAGAGGCGGCACTTGCAGGGGCACGACTTGGACTCTCTGTTCTTCTTATTACCTTTACAAAAGAAAAGATTGGATATATGTCCTGCAACCCTGCTGTAGGTGGTGTAGGTAAAGGACAACTGGTAAAAGAACTTGATGCACTTGGTGGAGAGATGGCAAAAGCCACTGATGCTACAGGAATTCAGTTCAGAATCCTCAACAGTTCAAAAGGGCCTGCTGTCTGGTCTTCAAGGGCACAGGTAGATAGAAAGAGATATGCACTTTACATCCAGGACGTTATCAGCAGAGAGAGAAATATGGAGGTTGTTGAAGGAGAGGTGACCGGACTTATTGTTGAGAATAATAGAATAAAAGGAGTGGAGATAAATGGAGAAGATATATATGGAAAAACAGTCATACTTGCCCCGGGAACTTTTTTAAATGGCACAATATATATCGGCATGGAGAAACTCTCAGGTGGCCGTATTGAAGAAAAGAAGGCAAGCAGGAATCTTTCAGATTGTTTGAGAAGACATAACTTTGAACTCTTGAGGTTTAAGACAGGGACCTGCGCACGACTTGATGGAAAGACAATTAACTTCAATAAGTTAAGGGCACAGTATGGAGATAGTCCACCTGTTCCCTTTTCTTTTTCAACTGAAAAACTTGAAATCTCACAACTGCCCTGTTATATCACATATACCAATGAAGAAACACACAAAATCATAAGGGAAAACCTTGACCGCTCCCCTCTATTTACAGGAATGATTACAGGAACCGGTGTAAGATACTGCCCATCCATTGAAGACAAGGTAGTAAAATTCCCGCACCATACAAGACACCACATCTTTTTAGAACCAGAGGGTGCTGATACCAAACTTTACTATCCCAATGGCATATCTACAAGTTTACCTGTAGATGTCCAGGAAAGGTTTATACACACGATAGAAGGGTTGGAGGATGTAAGGATAGAAAGGTATGGCTACGGGATAGAACACGATGTTGTAGAACCCACTCAGATATATCCTACGCTTGAGACAAAGAAGATTGAAGGGCTTTTCCTCGCCGGGCAGATAAATGGAACCACTGGCTATGAAGAGGCAGCCGCACAGGGACTTATTGCAGGTATAAATGCTGCACTGAAGATAAAAAGACAACCCCCTCTCATCCTTGACAGGGCAACTGCCTATATAGGTGTCCTCATAGATGACCTTACAACAAAAGGAACAAAGGAACCATACAGGATGTTCACATCAAGGGTTGAATATCGCCTGCTTTTAAGGGAAGACAATGCACATCTACGGCTGAGGGAGATGGGTTATAAGATTGGACTTGTAAGCAGAGATGAATGGGAAAAGACCAGAACAAAAAAAGAAAAAATTAATGAATTAATCCAGTGGTTAAAAAAAGAAAAAAGAACTGTTGCAAATGGGAAGATTACCCTGTTTGAATATCTTTCTAAACCGGGGATAAAGATAAATGAACTGCCTCTGCCAGGAGATTATCCTGAAGATGTACTGAAAGAGACAGAGATAGAAGCAAAGTATGCCCCTTACATAGAAAAAATGATTGCTGAGATAAAAGAGTTCAAAAATCTTGAGAAGATAAAGATACATCCGGATATTGATTACAACAAAATTCCAGGACTATCTCTTGAGATTAAAGAAAAATTGTCTTCCTTTAAACCGCTCACACTCGGTCAGGCAAGCAGGATTTCAGGTATCACCCCTGCTGCCATATCTATCCTTCTTGTCTATCTGAAAAAGCAATAAGGAGATATTCGGGGAGAATGCAGGTGTGAGGATGCTTGACAACAGACATTTTAATGGGTGACCCCCATAATCTCAGAAGTGTATAAGAGAAAAGAGGTCATACCCTTTTAGTTTTTCACATCCCTTAAGGTCATCAAGTTCAACAAGAAATAGTATCTTCTTTACAATTCCACCACTTTTTTCTATCAGGTGGCAGGAAGCAAGTGCTGTTCCTCCTGTGGCAAGCAGGTCATCTATCAAAACAACCTTATCTCCTTTTTCTATTGCATCTTCATGTATCTCAAGTGTATCCGTCCCATATTCCAGGTCATACTTCGCCTTGATGGTCTTCCCTGGGAGTTTTCCACTTTTCCTTATTGGAACAAATCCAACTCCTAAATTAACAGCAAGCGCAGCACCAAAGATAAAACCCCTTGACTCAATCGCAACAACCTTATCTATATCAACAGGTGTATTCCTCTGAAATGCATCTATAACTTTCTTGAATGCCTTTGGGTCTTTAAGTACAGGTGTGATATCCCTGAAAAGAATTCCCTTTTTTGGAAAGTCAGGGATTGTCCTTATCAATGATTTTATCTCTGTCATTTTTCTTCCTCCTTTTTCATTTTCTGCCATTCCTCTGCCAGTTTTTGAAGGCAGGTCTTTTTTATCTGGTGTATCCTCTGACGGCTTACATTAAGTTCCTTTGATATCTCTTTATAACTGAGTGGAACCTTTCCTCCGAGTCCATAATACATATCAAGCACCTTAAGCCACATATCCACATTTGCCTTCTTCTCTTTTTCCCTCAGTCGGTTAAATATCTTTTCCAGCAGGTCTTTATTTCTAAATATCTCCCAGATATTTGGCTCTGTCTTATCTGAAAAATCTTTTATATCAAATAGGTCAACCTGTTTCTCTCCATCGTAAAAGTCAGATGATATCATCCTTACCTGTGATGTATATTTCTTCATTTTTTTCAATACCTCTACGGGCAGATTTAAGTTCTCTGCTATCTCCTTATCAGTTGGCATTCTCCCTTTCTTGAACATATATTCTTTCTTTACCTCTTCAACCTTATCCTTCATCTCCTGGTATCTTTCAGGTATCTTCAACACCTCAAATTCGCGGATAATCGCCCTTATAATAAACCGCTTTATCCAGAAGTATGCATATGTCCCGAACTTCACCTTCTTCCTTGCATCAAACTTCTCAACAGCACGCAGGAGCCCCATATTCCCTTCTGCAATGAGGTCTGGAAGTATATCAGGTGTAAAGGCATATTTTTTGGCAAGATATATCACAAGCCCCTGATTTTTTTTAGCGAACTGCTCCATTGCCTCCTTATCGCCTTTTTTTATACGGTCCAGAAGTTCCATCTCGCTATCTTTTTCTTGTTTCTTTGCCATCTTTATACCTTTATCTTCAAGATTTTTTTTATTCTGTTTACTGCTTCACCAAACTTCTCAGGGCTTTTACCACTCCCCCTTGCAAAGAGATTACTCCCACCACCCTGGCCTTCAATAATACCAGAGACATCTCTTACAAGGTCTTTTGCAGAAAAATATCTTGAACAGTCAGGACTTACCTTTATCACAAAAGATAGCCCTTTATCAGATGGACTACCTATAAAGACAACACCTTCCCCTATTCCTTTCATAATCCTGTCAGCAACACCACTTATAAAATCACTGCCTCCAATATCAATAAGGTCTGATACAAGATATGCCTGTTTGTTATCTATCTCAAACTGTTCCTTTTTCTCTATCAACTTTGATGAAATCTCTAATGCAAGCCGCTCCTCATATCTTTTTATAACCCTGTCTTTCTCTTCTCTATCTTCCACAAGTTTTTCAATCACAGAAAGGACCTTTTCTGAATCTGTATTGAACCTCATACTTATATCATTCACTAACTTCTGATAGCAATTAAGATGCTGTATTGCCTCTCTGTATGTTACCGCCTCTATCCTCTTCAGGTTCTGTCCTATACTTGAAAAGTTTGTTATCTTAAAGAGTATTATCTCCCCTGTCCTTTTTATATGTGTGCCTCCGCAGACCTCACTGTGATAGTCCCCTATGCTTATCACCCTTACCCTCTCTCCATACTTTTCCTGAAATAGTGCTATTGCACCCTTTTTCATCGCCTCATCAAGCGTTGTCTCTTCAACAGAGACAGGAGAGTCATCAAATATCTTTTCCTGAACAACATTCTCAACCTCTTCAATATCCTTCTCTGTAAGTTGCTTGAAACAGACAAAGTCAAACCGCAACCTTGTATCTCCGACAAAAGACCCTGCCTGCCTCACATCCTTTCCTATCACCTTTCTAAGTGCATAATGAAGAAGGTGCGTAGCGGTATGATTGATTGAGACACGCTTCCTGAAGTCCTTTGAAACAAGTGCATTTAACTCCCTGCCAATAAAATCATCAGGGCTACCTTTTATAATCTTTCCTGCGTGGTATATAATTCCCTTTTCATCTATCTGCGTATCTACTACATTGAACTTTGCAGCAAATTCTTCCCCTTCGCTTATAATCCAGCCATGGTCACCAATCTGCCCGCCTTTTTCAGGATAGAAGGGTGTCTTATCAAGAACGAGATAAAATATATCCTTTTTCTCATCTTTATATACTGCTATGCCCTTTCCTGTAGAGTCCGTTTTATCATAGCCACAAAACTCTGTTTCTGTAAGAGGTTGAGTCCCTGCTATAAGTTCTTTCTTTGCCCCTATCTCTGAAGAACTCCTTGCCTTTTCCCTCTGCTCCTCAAGACACCTGTTAAATCCATCCCAGTCAATAGAAAGTCCTCTCTGCGATGACATATCTTCCAGCAGGTCTTTTGGAATCCCATATGTATCATAAAGCTTAAAGGCAATATCTCCTGGAATTCTCTTTTCTTTTACCTTTTCTGTGGCGATATAAAAGTTTTTGCTGGCTGAATTAATCAGGTAGTAATACTTTTCCTCTTCTTCGTATATCACCCTCTTTATCATCTCAATATTTTTCTTCAGGGTAGGATATACATCACCCATTATATCAACAACTACACCACTTAATTGATGTAAAAATGGCTCCTTTATATCAAGGTCTGCACCAGTAATTTCAGCACGTCGGATAATCCTTCTAAGGACATATCCCCTTCCTTCATTGGAAGGCAGGATGTTTTCATCTATAAGAAAGACCGCTGCCCTTATATGGTCAGTGGTTATCCTGAAGGATGGCTGTTTTTCTTTATCATTGTAACTATACCCTGACATCTTTTCAATCTCTTTTATGATAGGTAGAAACAGGTCTGTTTCATAGTTTGAAGGGGTTCCCTGCATAATCCTTGTAATCCTTTCAAGCCCCATTCCTGTATCAACACCCCTTCTTTTTAATGGCGGAAGTGAGCCATCCTTCTGTTTATCATACTGCGGGAAGACAAGGTTCCAGAATTCCAAAAACCTTCCACATTCACAGCCCGGCTTACAGTCAGAACCACATCCTTTTTCAACCCCTAAGTCAATATATAACTCAGTACAGGGCCCACAGGGACCTGTATCCCCTGCAGGTCCCCAGAAGTTATCCTTCTCTGAAAGTGGAACAATCTTTGCCTCAGGTAAAAACCTTTTCCATATCCCTTTTGTCTCATCATCCTTTTCATAGTAGGATACCCAGATATTTCTTTCAGGTATTTTGAGGTACTCTACAACAAACTCCCATGCCCACTCTATTGTCTCTTTCTTAAAATAATCGCCAAAAGAAAAGTTTCCCAGCATCTCAAAGAATGTA